>VMHT01222187.1_pt1 | contig 24571 bp, 26 predicted proteins | sample 4693611 | NCBI WGS metagenome assembly VMHT01 (sample SAMN12280063, study PRJNA550983) | marine metagenome | isolation source: seawater sampled from same location over 5 years 0.02-0.2 micron viral filtrate | place: USA: collected off the coast of southern California halfway between the port... ...
GGTTTTTTTGGAACTTTACCAGTTTTCTGCTCGACAGGGACAAATTCACCATCGATGATAACGATTTGATCCGGTCGTCCACGGAGTCCTGATACATCATCCATCAGCAAATCACTGCTTTTGTCATCATCTGAGTAAACCAATTCCGCACCTTCTTCAAGACCTGCTTTTTCTCGACTTGCAATCATTTGATTTTCTGCTCTGAGTGAATTCTGGAGTTGCCACGTTGCCAAAAACGTCCAAATGAAGGCAATAACCATCAGCACGAATCCTGCTTGACTTCGGTCTTCAGCGGCAACCAGAGCAATTGAGTGGACTCCAATAACAATTGTAGCCAAAAGCAAACCAGCCTCTGTTTTCCCGGCAGAAAACCACCCTCCAAGGAAACCGATAGGGCTCCAGGTTGGTTCAAGACCAGTCGATTCAAATCGATTCTTAATTTCACGAATCTCTTTCATACTGCGTTCGAAATGAAGCCAGTTTCTCCAAGGTAAAGCAATGGAAAGAATTGATGCAATAAGAAACGAGACGGACCACATTGAGAGAATTCTTGCAAATTCTATTGGAGAGTTCACTACATCATCGATGTAAAGGAATGCGAAAGCATCAATTGTAAACGCTATGATGATTCCAAACCACCACGACCAAACTAAAAGTGATCGACGCATTCGAATCAACGCTTCTTGAAAATCATTCATTTCATGATGAATTTCTTTGTGTTTCTCAACACCTCCTTCCACTGCATCACCTTTTCCGGAGGCTCCTTCTTTGGCGAGTTGCCAAGATAGTGGACAATACATGAACCGCTCTAAATCACTTGCACTAACCGGCAGAGGTTTCTCTGAGTTGTCGAGATAATAGCCCTCTGGGCCAATTTTCGCATCGGAAAAATCGACCCCCATGTTATCATCACTCGTTAACATAGATTTGATTTCTTCCCCTTCTTTCATCAAAAAGGTAGTTTGGAGATGATGCGAAGCGGTTAAGAAGAGGCTTTAGGTCGGTTGCTTGCTGAGGCACTACTATGTCTGATGAAACAGGACTCCTGATTCCACTTGAACTCTACGAAGAATCCGGTGTTAACATTGGAACAAAGCAGAAGAGTGCAGACATGGGTCTTTTCATTGATAGCGTCAACTCCGACGGACTATACCTCCTCAATCTCAACCAAACCGATAACCGAATTCGAATCATCGCTTCGTTCCTGAACCAATTCGAACCATCGCAAATCATGGTTGTTTCCGCTCGTCAATACGGACAGCGTCCTGCTCGAATGTTCGCTGAAGCCATTGGTGCAAATTCTGCAGTAGGACGTTTCATTCCTGGAAGCCTTACCAACCCTGCACTCCGTTCCTACAAGGAACCTGACATCTTGTTCGTTACAGATCCAGCATCTGACCAACAATCCCTCAGAGAAGCTGTCAACACAGGTCTGCCAATCGTGGGTCTCGTCGATGCAAACAACAAGTTGCGAAATGTCGACGTCGCCCTTCCTGCGAACAACAAGAGCCGACACTCTCTCGCACTCATTTACTGGCTTCTCTCCCGAGAAGTTCTCAAGTTGCGCGACGCAACAACTGACGAAGCATGGGCAGAAGCCAATGATTTGGAAGAGTGGAAGTCAACCTTCTGAAACAGGCTTCAAGAAATCAGAAATCGCCTGTGCGGATTCGTCCACATCAGACAGCTCGTGCATGAGCGTTCGCACAGATTTTGCTCCGGGCAATCCCTTTGAGAATGCTATTGCATGACGTTGCATCGTTTGTTTTGCAAGACCAGTCGTTTCACGACATAGGGTGACGTATCGATCCCAACACCAGCGTCGAGATGCAAATGCCTTCGATGTCTCAGACAGCTTTTCCCAATCATCATCGAGCTCCTGAACCCAAGGCAAATCGCCTTCATTCATCCAACCTAGACCGACTTTAATTTGGGCGAAGATATCAGGCCTTCCAATTGCAGCGCGCCCTATCATCAATCCTGATGCATTGGTCAATTCCAAGCATCGTTGAGCGCTCTTCGCATCAGTTATGTCTCCATTTGCTACAACAGGGACATCGACTGCTTTGACTGCAGTTTCAATGGTCTCCCAATCGGCGATGCCTGAGTATCGCTGTCGCAAGGTTCTGCCATGAATACACAAACGTTGAGCACCAACCCTCTCCAGGGATTGGCAAATGTCGATGGCATTGTTTGGTCCTTGACCCGTACCAAGGCGCATTTTCGCTGTGACAGGAACATCTACAGCATCAACGATGTTTTCAACCATGGAGACAAGTTTCTGTGGTTCTCCCATCAATGCCGCTCCAGCACAAATGCTAGTCACCTTTGGGGCAGGGCACCCAAAATTGAGATCGATAACATCAGCAGAATCCTGCAACATAGTTGCCGCTTTCACCATATCATCCATTTCACCTCCAAAGATTTGAGGAATGAAGGGTTGTTCACGAGGATCGGATTCCATTTTCCTCCATGATGCCGTCGCCTCCCGACTTAGTGCGGTGCTGTTCGTGAATTCAGTGATGGTGATATCTGCTCCACATTCCTTTGCAAGAAGACGATAAGGAAGATCGGAAACTCCAGCCATTGGAGCAAGATAGAGAGGCCGTTGCTCACCCGACCATGGCTCGTAGATATCGAACCCAACGTCACTCATCATTCATCGCCTGTGGTCAAAATATCTTCAATCATTGTGCCTACTCGCTGAATGCGTCGCAACAATCGATCCAGACGTGCATTCATGTTCTGCTTTGAATCGGCAAGCGTTCCACCAATCAACCGATAACCAAGAGGGAGACGACCACCAAGAAGGTTGAGAAGAAGCATTTGATCTGATGCTTCGATACCCTCCATTGCAACCTGTACTTCTTCAATAGTGAGTTTCCCTTTGCTAAGTGGTTGAAGCAACGGACTGTGATTCTTCTCTGGTATAAGTCGCATGAAACCCCCTTTCTTGAGCAACCAGTCCTCCCCGCGTCGTTGATGTTGTGTAACCATTGCAGTCCATAACGCAGAGGCAAGTCTGTCGGTCCGTGGGATTCGTTCAACAAGTCCACACATTCGAAATCTCTCAAGAATACGGCCAAGCCTTGCTTTCTGTCCACCAAACTGCTCATGAGCATCATCTAAGGAAATCGGAGTCCCAGTGGTCAGAAGGAGTTTGAAAAGTTGCTCAGAAACTGAATTGACGAGTATTTCATTGCCCGGTCGGTCTCCTAACAGTCCAAAGTCAGCCATCCATTGTGTTAATTCGGATGCACCTTCTTGCGGTGAGCGGTAATCAACGATACTCGTATTCAGAGAGAGCGGTGAATCTTCAGGAAGCTCATTGGCCAATGTAACGCCTTCACGAGTCCAATCTAAAGTGAGGCGTTCCATTTTCTGCTCAAGAATCAAGCGGTATTGAGCAAAACACAATTCAAGTGCCTGGGAGATACCACCTCCTCTCAAAATATAGGTTCTCCAGCCTTTCCCTTCGTTGGTGTATGAAAGCAGTCCGGATTGACTTAGTCTGGCCAAGTGATGATTGAGGGCTGCTGGAGTCATAGCGAGTTCATCGGAAAGAGCCTGAGCATCCCAGGATTGTTTTGGATTTGGGAAAAAATGGTCTCTTAACATTCGATGGATAGGAGATGCAGCCCCATAATCGGCTGTAGCATCGCCCTTTCGACGAACAAAACAAAAAGATTCAACAAACCAACCAATCAATCGATCGATTGAACGATCCGAGGTTGGCATAGGGAGTTCTTCCAACTTCACATTGAGCATGAGCAATCAGATTTGGCCATGGTCTTTGAAACCTGTGCAACAATTGCTTTTCAAAAAGAGAAAATTATGCCTGAGCCCGTCGACCGTCATCCCATTTGTATGAGATTCGCTCTGATCTTCGAAATGCTTCAACTTCGATGTGTGGTGCAAGATTGAGCACATCAAGGCGCATAATACCACGACGCCGGAGCACTTTGACAGCGGAGTGAACACTTGCCCTCGATCGACCAATGCGTCGAGCCAGTTGGGCTTGAGATCGTGGAATTCCTTCTTCAAGAATATCATCAATAACCTGTCGTTGAACTGCAGAAAGCCCAATCGGAAGGCTTGATGCAACGCGTTGGTGGTCACTTGATACAGACTGAAGAAGTTCGACTTGTGAAGGACCTCCAGCAAAGTAACATGTCCTTCCATTAACCGGCATAACCGTGATGTTACCTTGGTTTTGCATGACATCTAGATGATGCCGTAGCGTTCCGTTCGCAGCACTTAGTTCGTGTTGCAATTCTCGATAACACAGGCCGGGGTGGCGTTCAAGTGTTCGTAGAACTCGTGTTCTAAATGGATGTTCACTGGATTGACGTTTGGTTGAAATCCCACCAAATGCGAGTGCAGATGCAGTAGATGCCATCGCTGTAACTCCATGTGCGATTCCAGCAATTCCGCCTGCAGCACCGGCAATACCTGCTGCTAGCCATGGGCGTTGACGAACCCATTGAGCGAGAAGAGGCATAACTTCAGGATAACCTCTTGGTATCTTAATCCATCGTATTAACGCATCTAGGTGCTAATGATTGAACCTAAGTGTATTTTCATGAATGCAACCAAAGGTGAAAGTAAACGTCCACAAGTCATTCCATGACTAGACAAGCGATATGTGACGCGAACGGGAGGGCCATCGGTTACGATACGCTCAACCAATCCCTCATCAGCAAGGTATCGTAGTTTATCGGAGAGCGTTCGAGATGAAATTCCCTTCAGAAGGTGTTTCATTTCGTTGAAACGTCGGTCGCCAGCGATGTACAGTGTTGACAGAATTTCGATGGTCCATCGAGACCCAAAGACATTGAGTGCTTCAACAGCAGCATCAACCTCCCAATTCAAGTCAAATCGACCGTGGGCAGAGTGGTCAGCAAGTAGCGATCGAACCGAGCCACCTATCTGAATAGTCTCGCTTATTTTGTCGCTAATGGTCTTGAGTTCGGTAGTTGGGAGGACCATTGGAGGTTCAGGCATGACACTCGGATTCAATTCCCATACTTGATTTCTTTTCAACACTGAATTGAACAAAACGTAAGAGCGCATGATTCATGAACGGTTTGCCATTCGTTCATGGCATGAAGGCTGTTGAGAACGTCGCAATCATCGGTGCAGGGAACATGGGTTCAGGTATTGCACAGAAAAGCGCACAGGAAGGATTCAATGTGCAAATGGTGGACAGAGAAGCACAATATGTCGCTCGAGGTCGCTCAATTATCGAGAATTTCCTTGAAGAAGCAATCGAACGACGCATATTCTCTCAAGATGAAGTGAATGCAACACTTGGTCGAATCACGGATGTTGTAGGTACTGAGAACACCGCAGCAAACACCGATTTAGTTATCGAGGCTGTGTTTGAAGATTTTGATATCAAAACAGCTGTGTTTTCGGCTTTGGATGATGCTTGTGATGAAGGAACTATCCTTGCTTCGAACACCTCTTCGCTGTCCGTCAATGCTCTTGCTGAAGCAACAGGTCGTCCTGACCGTTTTGTGGGATTACACTTCTTCTACCACCCTGCTAAGAACCGATTAATTGAGGTCATTCCAGCGAAGACAACTTCGAAAGAGACACTTGATCGAACGGTACAATACTGCCGTACGCTTGGAAAAGTCGTTATTGTCTGCAAGGACCGACCAGGATTTGTTGTCAACCGATTCTTTGTCCCATGGCTCAATGAAGCCTGTTTGCTGCTCGAGGAAGGCGTAGCAACGACTGCCCAGATTGATGCAATATCATGCAAAGCATTCCGTATTGGACTTGGACCGTTTGGTCTCATGAATCTCACAGGTCCACCAATCGCCCTCCACTCAACAGATTATCTCGCTGAACAATTGAACACACCTCGATACAACGGTGCTCAAAACCTCAGAGACCTCATCGCAAACAATGCGATGTGGTCTATCGAAGAAGAATCAGAATATTCTCAAGAGCAATACACTACAGTATCGGAACGTCTTCTCGGTGTTGTATTTGGAGTGGCCGCACAGATTGTAGAAGAAGACATTTGTTCGATGGAAGATGTTGACCGAGGTGCAAAAGTTGGTTTGCGATGGGCTCGGGGTCCGTTCGAAATGATGAATCGAATCGGTGTCGAGGAAGCATACAGGATGGCATCTGCCTACCAAACGCTTGCAGGAGATTCATGGAATGTGCCATCGTTCTTCAAAGAACAATCAACAGGAGGGAACAATTGGGATTTCTCTTACGTAGATTCATCAACAGAAGATGGAATTGCTACAATCACCATCAACCGGCCAGAAGCAATGAATGCTTTGAACGAGGTTGTAGTTGCTCAGTTGACTGAGGCGGTTCAAGTGGCAAACGCAGACTCAAGTGTGTCTACAATTGTTCTTGACGGAGCAGGGAAGGCCTTCGTTGCAGGTGCAGATGTCAAGTTCTTTGTCGACAAGATTCGATCGGATGATATTCCTGACATTGAGATGTTCACAGAAAATGGCCACACTTTACTAGCCGCACTTGAAGATTCGTCGAAGACGACAATTGCGCTGACAACAGGCTTAGCTCTTGGTGGTGGTCTCGAACTTGCTCTTGCTTGTGATTACCGCATAGGAACCCGTCGAACACAGTTCAGATTTCCAGAGACAAGTATTGGAATTTATCCAGCCCTTGGTGGAACACAACGCCCTGCCCGAATTGCAGGTCGTGAACTCGGTCGTTGGGCAGTACTTGCTGGAAATTTCATGAATGCAACAACCGCTTCCGATCTTGGTCTTGTTACACATCTGGTTGACATCAATGATGTTCCTCAAGCGATTAAGAACATACACTCAACTGGAAAACCAGATGAGAAGTATCCTGGAAAACCAATGAATGAGAACAGCCCCGTCGTCAAGTTTGCAAGGAAATTCTTCTCGGATGGAAACATGGCAACTCTGCTCTCCGGAGGGTGCCCTGAAGGATTTGATGCTGAAGACAAGACCGTAGCTCGTCAATTGAAATCGCTCAAGTTCACTGCACCAATTGGATTGGCGATGGCAAGTGAGCGAATCGATGCAACGGCTTCGATGTCACTTGCTGATGGCCTTCAACTTGAATTACAAGGCTTGGATCGGATATTCTCCACTGAAGATGCTCTTGAAGGTCTTAGTGCCTTGATTGAAGGCCGTCGAGCAACGTACAAGAATGCCTAAACCCAACACGATTGCATTGTTTGAATCGATTCAACAATTTTCGAAAGGTCAACGGATTCATCTTGTTCTTGTGCAAGAAGGATACGGTTCTCGACAGCCACGACCAGATCTTCTGAAGGCTCTTCACCTATCATATCTGCAAGAACTTCCTTCAATGATTTAGATTGACCGCGGAGAATTGCAAGATGCGCTTTCATTTTTTCCTCGTCATCTTTTGGTGAGCGAACATTGGAGGTCAAGCAACCACCTCAATTGGGTTGAATTGGCGTTCAACATACCACCGATCCCAAGGCACAACTTCTTCCTCAGTCCAATGACGAAGTGGTCCATCAGAGCTAATTGGATTGCTATTCTCAAGGCCAAGGTTCTGGCTTTGCTTGATTCCAGGGGCTCCAAGAACCAGAGCTGTTGAGAGAATACCTTGTGCAATCGCAAGGCTGTTCTTGTCAGTTCCACTCCAATATGCTTGGAAACCTGGATGTGTGTGAACCCACACTCGGAAAGGAGCCATCATGCCAACAGGAGGCCGAAGTGGAACCCTCCCTGGTGACCCCCAGTCGATCTGAATTGCTCCATTTGCATCGATGAGGACAGAGGTCTCAAGTCCAGCAATCAAGGAGAGGTTGTACACCAAATCCCAGCGACCATGTTCTGCAGCGATTCGTTGCACAGCGAGGACATCTTCAGTTTCTACAGCCTGTGCCTCTGCCTGAATGCAGGCTCTCATCCATTGCTCGTAGGTTAATCCAATCGATTGTATGTCCATGACGGGAATCATGCCTTCACCTCCGGAAACTTGAGTTCTCCAAACATGATGCTTGACATCCGTTCTCGAAGCGGAGGTTGATTTCGCAACTGACCCATGATCCATGTTGCAGCGGCTGCTGCTGCGTTGACATACCCAAACTGGATGTTTCCTGCTGCGATGGCTCCGGCAATTTGACAACTCGCAGGCTCATGGTCTGGTGTCATCATTTTGACGAGTTTAGGGTCGGAATCACTGGTTAGATAGGCATGACCATCGCCTGTTGAACGTAGGTCAATCCATGGCACTGTTGTGTCATGAACAAGTCGCCTCGGTCGTGGACGATCGACTCCCACAATGATGTAGTCGTAATCTTGCAATTGTTCTTTCACACGCAGATTATCGGTGTCTGATACACAATATACGTTCATAAGAGCTTCATATTTTTCAACCAAAGCATCAGTCTTGAACCGTCCGATGTCGTTGGATGAGAATCGCTGATGTCCGAGATTTGAATCTTCAACGATATCCCCATCCATGATGGTGATGGAACACTTCTGTTGCACTTTTTCCAAGGCTGGAACGATTAAATCAAAGGCAAGTCCGCCAATCCCACCTGCTCCAACGATCAATATCTTTGCTGTTCGCTCAACTTTCATGCCAATAATGTACAACAACAGTATTTGAAGTTTCAATTTTGAACAAGAGGGAGTTTCTTGACAGGAGGTGCAATTCCTAAATCTTCAGGGAAGTACAATTCTGCTTCAGGGATTGGAATAGGAACAATCTCACGACCGATGAGTGCAACACGACTTGGACGACTCTCAGAGAGAACTTCTCGGTTGACTTGGGGGGCAAGTTCATTCGAGAAGGAAAGGATGTCATCATGACTTGGCATGTTCTTCATCGAGAGGTTTTCACGACTGTGTCCAACATAGACGTATCCTTTCGCTTCTATGAAATCTGGATCGGCTCGATTATCGAGTGCTGCGAATTCCTTGATGTGATTTGAATTCATATTCACGCCCTTCATCATCGTATGACGGCAGACGATTCGGGTATCGAGACTCGGTAAGAGGTCGATGGTTTTCTCAAATTGGTTCCATGCTCCACTGTTCCACTTCGGGCGACAGACATCATCGAAAATTTGCTTGTTTGGAGCATCCACAGATACGTAGAGTTGGGTCGGAAGGGTGTCCAAATTCTCAAGCACTTTTGGAAGAGTTCCATTGGTGACGAGCATAGTGGTCATGCCGTGTTTGTGGCAGAGGTCCATGTATTCGCCAAGTCGTGTGTATAGAGTTGGCTCACCATTGAGTGATATCGCAACGTGCTTGGGGTCTTGAGCTTCAATGAACTTCTCTCTGGGAACTTTGTCATTCCCACCAAACCCAGAAAGGAGGCGTCGCTGAGCACGGACGCTTTCGTAGAGGAGTTCAAGAGGGTCCTGGTCGGTTAACTCAAGGGTGTCCATGTGTGGTTCTCGCCAGCAATAGGTACAGGCAAGATTGCATTGATCGACAACAGGCGACATTTGCATGCACGTATGGCTTTTGACACCGTAGAAGGTTCCCTTGTAGCAAGCACGATCCCGAAGCAACGATTCCTTTGTCCAGTGGCAGGTTTTGACACCACCATGTTCTCCAACAATGTGATATCGTTGTTTCTGCAGTTTTGCTTTGAGTGCGGGGTCCATACCGATGGTAAATCCTCCTGAGGCCAGATTCCACGTTCGGTAAACAGTCGGGAGTGGCTCGGATGGTCTGTCCTTGCGATTTTTGTTCTTGAAGAGAGCGGTCACAGTGGTGTTTTTTTAAACACTTGATGTATAAACTACACCTATGTGTTGGCAAGTTTACCACGCCTTTGAATAGGTGGAGCACCAAATATAGAGTGGGGAAAACAATGGATAACGAACTCCAAACATACACCGACCAAATAATGGATCAGCAACAATACCGCTCAGGAATCTTCTCGAGTGTATTGTCACCGATCATGAAAGCTATGGCAGCGTTCCGCTATTCTGCAAATGAACGAGGCGCATATTCATCCAGGAGGGAATATTGAATGGACAAAGAACTTGCTGCATTCGTAGACCAGACCCTTGAGTCACAAGTATATCGAGATGGTATCTCCTTTGCTCCCGGCTTTGTTCGTCGCTTTGTATCGCTCTTCCGCCGTTCTTGATTTCGGATCGGCGGTTCAGAGAGTTGCTTGACCGCCCGCTGGCATCTCAGCAAGCATTGTCAATGCTTCTCCACGAAGACTTGGTCCGATATTGAAGGTTCCAAAGATTCCTTGATCGGCAAGATTGTGAGATAGCGAGAACCAAGTCCTTCCATAGGCGTCAACCCGGATATCAAGGAAGTCGCCTAAACCTCCGCACCGATTGTAGCCGCAATCCGTTTCTGTGTCGATTGGATCATCGATTCCGTTGAGTTGGACTGTGGTCAACAAAGGCGTCTCATTGAATGCATCTGTCGTATAGGTCAGATACGCATTCCATGTTTCATCATCACCCTCTGTTTCGCCTACATAGCCAAATGCTACAGTCCCTTCATCTCCAGCTACCACGACTGGGAAACCAGTCCCGGAGAGGTTGATGGGGGGTGCAATCATTGTTGCATTTGACCATGTCTCTCCTTGGTCACGTGAGTAAGACCAGTAGGGCTTGTTGTCTAAACCATTCCACATGGCATGGACATTTCCTGCTGAATCAACTTCAACTTGAGCTTCTTCAGCATTCCAGGTGTCTGCAGTTCCAGTTACTTCAGTTGGAAGTGGATGTTCAGTCCATGTGATCCCAGCATTTGTGGTTCGGAAAATAGAGTAACCCTCGCCCGTACAACCCTTGTTGCCTCGATAGAAATTTCCGTCGATACTTCCTACTAAGTGGGCAGATAGCCCTCCTGAAGAACAAGTTACGGGGGCTCCAGAAGTTTCAGGACCCCACGTTGCCCCCCCATCTTGACTGGATGAACAGAGAGGATGCGGAGCATTGCCGTTGATGCAGAACATCCACGTCGTTGGATACAGTGTCGCTTGCATGTTACTGCTAGCAATGGTTTGATGGTCCTGAACAGAATAAATCTGTGTAGCCACACTTGGCCCGTTCCATGAGGCTCCGTCATCATCGGACCATTCAACCGTCATTCCGAGCAAGGCATGCATGTCAAATTTCATAATTCGACTTGTCCATTGGTCGACGTAAATGTAGGGGTCGTTTGAATTGGCGATTGGAAGGAGTGGGTCGTAGGTGTTCTGACACGAGTAGTCAAGCATCGTCGTCATGCCAATAAGATCGCATGCAATAACAGCAGTAGAACCAGCGGGGCCATTTCCATACGAACTCATGAACAGTGTGTCAGTTTCCGTAATTCCCATCGTTGGTTCAAACGTTGACATTCCGATGCTGTAGTAGGTACCTTCGGCTGGCATTGGTATGTTTCGTCCACTGAGTTCGATGGAATCGTTGCCCCAAGCATCCACTGCATATGGGAAATGGTACCATGTCAGTTCGGGTCGTTCAAAGTTCCACACACTTGGTGACATGACTTCTTCTTCAGCCTCGGATTCGCCAAAGCATCCAGAGAGTGAAAAGCTCAGCATTAGAAATGCGAGGAGCATTGCTCGCTGTGGATTCATGATTGGCCCAAGGTCTCATGAGGTTAAGCCTTATTGCTCATTTTCTATGTTGCTTTCTTTCATTTTTCATAACAACGTCCATTTCTGTGAATTGAAGGCAACGCCTTTGAATTATGAGTTTCAGGTGCACACATGAGTAAGTGGGCTCCTCATCTCATTGGTCTGCTGACACCTTTGTCAGCAGCCATTACACTCGTCCTTGGTGGCTGGTGGATGGTTACGCCTATCCTTCTCCTTCTGGTCTTGTACCCATTCCTCGATACACTTGCTGGTTCATCAACCATCCATGATGTCGAACAAGAAGGAAACGGCCACAACATCATCGTTCATCTTCACGGAATTCTTGTCCCTGTGATCGTTCTCTGTTTGCTGTACCGTGTTTGGGCAGGGCTTGGTTCAATCTCAATAATCGTTCCCGCTCTCTCAGCAGGATTGGCAACCGGTGCAGCTGGTGTCGTTGCCGCTCACGAATTAGGGCATCGTCGACCACGTTCAGGTAGTTGGTGGCTCGGTCGTCTCGATTTGATGTGTGTTCTGTATCTCCATTTCACGGTTGAACACAACCACACCCATCACAAGCATTGGGCTCGCAAGGTGGATCCAACAAGTTCCCCCTGGGGAAGAAGCGTGTACGGACATCTGGTTCGAACCGTGCCGAGACAACTTCGTAATGCCTATCGAATCCGGAAAAAAGATACAACGATCTCATTGATTCTTGAGGCGACATTGCTCGTTTCACTAGCGATTTGGGGTATGCCATATCTCACTGCATTTGTTGGCCAGGCCGTCGTCGCAATTTACCTTCTAGAGTTTGTTAATTTCATCCAGCATCACGGTCTTGAACGAGGTGAAGACGAGAGGCCCAATGCAGGACATGCATGGGAGAGCAGAACGCGTTGGTCTCGGTACACGCTGATGAATTTACCACTGCATGCAGCTCATCATCTTCGGTCAAGCACACCCTACGAGAAATTACGTCCTTACGATGAATCTCCACAACTTCCAGGAGGATACTATCAAATGTTCTGGATTGCGCTTATTCCACCACTGTTTAATCGACTTATGCGAAAATCAGCCAATCATTCAGGTGGCGTTGGTGGGGCATAGCCTCCATCAACAGCTTCTTGCACAATCGCCAAATCTGATTCAACCATCATCTGAATGAGTTGCTCAAATGTTGTTTTGGTTTCCCAGCCCAACTTTTCCTTGGCATATGCAGGGTCACCGATGAGGAGGTCGACTTCAGCAGGTCGGAAAAATCGAGGGTTGGTTCGGACTCGAACAACACTGTTTTGATCTGTTGCAATAACATCGACTCCTTCACCTGACCAAGATAGGTCGAGGCCAATGTGTGTAAATGCGAGGTCGATCATATCACGAATGCTGTGGGTTCGTCCAGTTGCAATGACATAGTCATCAGGCTCGTCTTGTTGCAACATCTTCCATTGCATCTCAACATAGTCTCCAGCAAATCCCCAATCGCGCTTTGAATCAACATTACCGATGTACAAGCACTCGTCAAATCCGTGCTTGATTCGGGCAGCCATCATGGATACTTTCCGTGTAACAAACTCAAGTCCGCGACGTGGGCTTTCGTGATTGAAGAGAATGCCTGTACAAGCAAACATGTTGTAGGATTCGCGATAGTTTCGGGTAATTTCGAAGGCCATTACTTTCGCACAGCCGTATGGAGAGCGAGGATGGAATGGAGTTTGCTCGGATTGGGGTACTTCGCGTACCTTACCATATTGTTCACTCGAACCTGCCTGATAGAACCGGCACTCAGGAGCATGCTTTCGAACAGCTTCAAGGCATCGAAGAGCACCAAGTCCAGTGATGTCAGCCGTCATCATTGGTGAGCGCCATGATTCTGGAACGAAGGACATTGCTCCCAGGTTGTAAAATTCGTCAGGCTTGACTTGATGCACCGCATTATCGATTGAATTTTGATCGGCGAGATCTCCGTTCAACAGGTGAAAACTGTCATTGCTCATCAAGTGGTTGATAAGATTTCGACCAAGGCTAGGTTGGGATACACGACGGACCAATCCGTAAACAGTGTATCCTTTGTCCAGAAGCAGTTCGGCAAGGTAGGAGCCGTCTTGTCCAGTAATACCAGTAATGAGTGCAGTCTTCCCGCTCATGGAGTTTCCTGACGCTTCCCTTTTTTCAAAGCGTCGCAAGTAGGCTCGCAATATTAGTGCCGGTTTGCAGGAAATACATACATATTTATACCAATGGTCAGACCAGTGGTCTAAAGAGTCATTGCTATGCCCCTTAATCGTTTTCTTAAACTTCCTGCAGAGGAACAAGAAAGAGTGTTGGGCGTCGCCAAGAAGCAGTTTGCCTTGCATGGCTACGATGCTATGTCGCTGAACCTCTTGCTGAAGGAACTCGAAATCTCAAAAGGCCAATTCTATTACTGGTTCGAAGACAAAGCAGACCTGTTTTTGAGCATTATTGGGCAATACTACAAATTTATCACCATGAGACTAGAAGAACATGGTGTTGCGCCTTCAGAAGAGAACTATTGGGTGCATCTGAGACAAGGGCGTCTCATTCAGGAACGGTGCTGGGCCGAATTCGATCCAGATGTTGAAATCGGGACGATGCTTGCCGATCAAATGCGTTACCACCCCTTGTCCGCTGAATTAGAGACGAAAGCAGTCCATGTGACTCAATACTGGTTGAACCAATTCAAACAGGGGCAGGAATGGGGGCTCGTCCGTACAGATCTTTCTCTTGAATTACTCCTTCAATTGGTTAGCAATGTTTTAGATTCGTTTTACGGCATTATGTTTGGGGCATGCGGTGTCTCAACAACGCCAAATGAAGCTCAAGTCTTGCATTCCATTCTCGGGTCGACGTTGCGCGGCCTGCTTGAAAACCCCCAAGGGGCAAGTGCGGAAGATTGAGAAACAGGTCTTGATATATTAAACTCAAAATTTTGAACAAGATGGAGGACAAGATATGTTGGAAGTAAATGGACTAACGAAGAGTTTCGGTACACTTGATGTGTTGAAAGGCGTAAACATGAAGGTCAAGAAAGGTGAGATGGTTGCTCTGATGGGCCCATCCGGTTCCGGAAAATCAACGCTCCTGAACATCATTGGTGGCCTTTTGGCTGGAGACAGTGGTGAAATCAACCTCGATGACCGAGTCTATGGCACTCGTGGGCCAGCAAGCGTCGTTGATGTACGTCGAAATAAGGTTGGTTGGATCTTCCAAGACTTCCACCTTCTCGACAACCTTTCAGCGGTTGACAATGTTGCAATTGCACTCGAATTATCAGGCGTCCCTTCCGATGAAGCAGTTGCCGCCGCTGAAGATGCTTTGCAAAAAGTTGGTCTTGGTGACCGACTCAACTTCATTCCTGACCAACTCTCTGGGGGTCAACAACAACGTGTGGCAATTGCACGTGCAATCGCAGGAAACCGCCCAGTTTTGCTTGCTGACGAACCAACGGGAAACCTTGACATTGCAAGCGGAAAAGAAGTCATGAAATTGTTTAAGGATCTCTGTCATGACGAAGAAAATCCAATTTCTATTCTTATGGTGACTCACGATCCTGATCTTGCATCAAATGCTGATCGAATGCTTCTTCTCAACGATGGAAAAACTGAAGCATCCGACATACGTTCTGCCTGGGGTCTTGATGAGGAAGGTGAAGAAGAATGAGCGACGACGTTACAGACTTGAAGGACAGTGATTTCGGAAGTGGGCGCTCTCGAATTCGCCGGTATCAACATTCGTTGATGGAATTACCAAGCCGTTTGCGACTTGCAGGACAAAGTGCTTGGCGAGGTAAAGAGCGCGGTATGGCTGTTATCGCAGGCGTTTTCCTTGCATCATTGGTCATCACAACAGTATTGGCGTATGGCGTTGGGCTATCGCAACTGTTCTTCGAAGAATCGCTTGATTCCGAACCGTTTGACGCAAAGATCGAGTTTGCCCGAACACCGGTTGAGAACGCATCAGGATGGTCAAACAACACGACCACGATGACACAAGTTTGTGATGAGTTATTGGACGAGTTTTCTGAGTTCAATGACTGCACTCTTGTCCTTGGCCGTCAAGGAATCCATAGTGGGGGCTTCTTCAACATCGAATTTGTAGTCGCCCAACCGCTTGAAATGCGAGCGATTTCAGACAATGATAACCCATTGTGGGACCCGATAAATTTTGATTATCCCGAGGCTCAAGATGCAGGTCCACCAATTTCAGATAAGCGTGCAATCCGATTCCTTGGTCCTGAAGCATTTGACGGGGAACTGGCTGATCGACTCGGCGAGAACATCATTGCAGGTCTTGGTGAATGGCCAACGCCAGAAAACATGAGTTCCAATCGCGGAATTATCTTACCATCAACCATTGCAAGCGAGGCACAAGCGAAGGTTGGCGACGTCCTGGATGAACTCACCTTCGCCTATGTTGTGGATGAATCAACACTGCTAGAAGCAAGCATTACTGAGGACAATTGTGCAGGAGAAATCACTCCAGAAAACAACGAAATGATCTACTGCAGAATGTGGATGACTGTTGAAAATCTAACCGTTATGGGAATCTATGAACCTTGGGACTTTGGTAATCCGACACTTCCGTTCAACCCGATTTTCACGACATGGGAGGTTCTTGAAGAGCCACAGCGTGAGACGTTAATCAATTACGATCACATGTATCTTGGCGTCACGATCGATCGTGGGCAATTGCCAACAACTTCCACAGCTGATGCTGCTGAATGGCTAGAAAATCTTGGAACAGAAGTCCAAGATGGTAATTACACCGACGCTGGCGTTGAGCTGTATTACACCGATATCGTTTCTGGAACCATTCTGTTCCTCAATATCTTCCTTGGATTAATCCAAATCTTCGATTACATCATCATGATTCCAATCGTGTTTTTGTCTCTCGCTGTTCTGATTTATGGATTGGTCCTCTCTCTAGAACAACGGCGCCGAGAAGTCAGTATACACCGTGTGATTGGAGCGGACGGAAAGAATCTGCAAGGTATGGTTTTACTCGAATTGTTCGTTATGTCTTCCGTTGCTTGGCTTATCGGATACATTTTGGCTCTTATGGCAGTACCAATCGTTCTTTCTGCAGTTGGATTCATGGAGTTTAGAACGGGTGACTTTGACGTTAATCCAACGTTAGGAATCGGCTCGACTCTGTTCACAGCTATTGCGACCCTCGGCCTTGCTATGCTCTTTGGGCGCAGCCGTGCACGGGAGTTTATTGAACTTGAAATTGAGGAAGGAGTCCGAAGAACGACTGCAAAGGCAGAACCAAAACGATGGCTGCACTGGTCAGCTTTCCTCTTTGGTATGCTTGCAGTTATCGATACTTGGCTTGAGATGAACGGTAGTGAAGACGGTATCGTTTCCAACTTCTTCATTGAAGGTCTGATAGGAATTATCGGCCCATTTGCACTTTGGATTGGAGGAGCGCTCCTTCTCGGAAGAATCGGTGCGAAAGGCCCACAAATTATGCAACTCCTGTTTGGTCGGTCTCCACTACTCAAAGATGTCAAGAGAGGGTTGAAGGGTTCAGGGTCTGCTGAATCCGTCAATCGATTAGCAGTCATTATGCTCCTCACACTCTCAATTGTCACTCTTGCTGCGGTTCAAGGATACACAGGCACCTTGGTTGACGAAAAGACCGCGGATGCAACAGTTGGTTCTGATCTTCAGATTTCAACAGAACAAGCCATCAATTCAACAACCCTGTTGTCCCTTGTCAATGAGTTCACAGATGGTGATGTAGGTCCTGTTGCAACAAGTGTGCCTGAAATCACACTTGCGGATGAACAAGGAGGAGATAGTTTGCAAACGTTCGTTCTGTTTGATGGTAACGAAGATGTGTTACGTTGGAGTGAACAATCGATTCCTGGAACAAACGTCAATTCTGCAATGAAGGGCTACTCAAACAACGGTTTCAGTGCAGGACAAGATGCTGCATATTCACTTGACTTGCCTGGCTCGGATCGTGGCGGTGACGAGAATAGACTTGACGACGTGTTGCTGAAGCAAGGTGATGAGAAATCTCGCGACATTACTTTTGTTTGGGAACAAATCGAATTCAATTTCTCATCCGGTGGTTCTGATGAAACAGATCCATTGGCGCTGTTTGTCTCCTACACGCTTCTCATGGATGCGGATTGGGGTGGACTTGATCTTTCTGGCCAAGATTTGGATGAAAGAGATCTCGGACGAGTAGATCTTTCCAACACCAATCTCGCTGGTGCGGACCTCTCTAATTTGAACTTGAGTGAATCAATTCTTCTGGATGTAAACCTGAGCGACGCAGATTTGACCGGTGCAAATCTAGAGAATGCAATCATTGTGAATTTCATGGGAGGTTCAACTGAGGGTGCTGATTTCACCAATGCTAATCTGGAAGGTGCGTTTGGATTCTTTGATTTATCATCTTCAGTATTGTCGAATACAACATGTCCTGACGGAAGCAATAGCGATGTCACTGCCTGTGTTAGTGGGGCGAGTGATATCCCTCCTCCTCTCGCTGCAGACCTTTTCTTTGCAGATACCCGTGTTGAGCTTATTGTTACGCCTTACACGACCTCAATGTACTACATGGGCGTTCATGAATACATTCCAGGAGTGGGGGCGGCCACAATTAACGGTGCTCTGATCATCGGAGAGGATTCATGGCGCAGTCTTGTTGGTAACGATGTGGCAGACAATTTCACATCGAAAACATGGATTGTCCGAGTTGACGGGCTATCTGGAGACGCTCTCGAATCCCTCGCTTCTCAAATCAAAGCAGATGCTCGTGTGTCTGGTGTCTTGGACTGGTCAAGCACACACAAGGAGGTTGAGCGTAACGGCGGACTGATCTTTGGGACACCAGGATTGCTCTCCTTGCAGTTTGTCGTTGCCAGTGTTGCGGCAGTAGCATCGAGTTTCGTATTCCTTTCGCTGGTTCTGAGTCAGCGACAGAAAGAATTAGCCGTCTTGCAAGCGATTGGTGCTTCACCAAACCAAATCATCCGGCTTGTCCTCTTTGAGATTCTTTCCATCGTTGTTGTTTCCATGGCGCTTGGAATCGTTCTCGGAGTAGGACTTGCTCTCTCATTCAACGGATTCTTCGATATCTTCGGTTTCATCTTCCAAATCTTTGGGGGCTCTTCGACGACGATACAACGAACGTTGGTTTATCCATGGTCGCAAATCATACTGGTCTCGCTCGCTGTGTTCGCAGCGGTTGTTGTAGCCTTATTGGTCACAACACGTAAAGCGCTAACAGCAGATCTTGCTAGCGTACTGAAGGGGGAATGAAGATGAGTGATACAATTCTAGAATCCGATGGATTATACCACGTTTACGAATCAAAAGCAGAAGATGGAAACGTCGTTGCATTGAGAGGTCTGCACATCAACATGAAAGCTGGTGAAGCAATCGCTGTTGTGGGTCCTTCGGGGTCCGGTAAATCGACATTGATGAAGTGCCTTGGAGGGTTGATGAAGCCAAGTGCTGGCTCGGTTAGCCTTGCAGGAAAGAACATGACTCGTTTGAAAGGACAGGAATTGGTTGAACTTCGGCAAAAGACTGTTTCATTCATCTTCCAAGAAGGGAACCTCTTGCCTGATTTGAATGCTCGAGACAATGTTGCACAACCTCTACGCCACCAAGGCGTTTCATCGAAGAAAGCGTTGGCTCAGGCGGATGCAATGCTCGACCGGTTGGGAATGGCTCACAGAACAAAAGCCCTACCTTCGATGTTGAGTGGTGGGGAGCAACAACGTGTAGCGATTGCACGTGCTCTCATCACCCGTCCTCGATTGATTCTTGCTGACGAACCTACAGGTGCATTGGATCCCGTTACCAGCAGAGAAGTGTTGGCTCTGTTCAAAGACTTGCACGAAAACGACGGCGTTTCATTCTTGATTGTAACACATTCGAAAGAAGTAGCATCGTTTGCAAACCGTTCCTTGGAACTTCGAGACGGGCGATTCGTTGCCGAACATGGTGAATCCATCGATGTTGAAGATTTGAGTAAAGACCGAGAACTCATCATCGATGAGACAGGAACAGTCACACTACCTCCGGACCTTCTGGTTCGCCTTGGTGGAGCAGGGCGGTACACGGTCGGAAACGTAGCAAGTGGCTACCTTTCATTGCAAGGTGATGCTGTTGAGGCAATGGGCAAGATGGTGTTGGCACAAGTCTGTCCAGCCTGCAAACATGACTATCTTGATAGCGACGAACAAATGTGTCCTTCTTGCGGATCAAGTCGTCCTATGGTGGAAGTTAAAGCATGAAACAATTCGTCTCATTCGTAAGTTATCTCGAAGGGTTCTCGGCCCTATTTCTCTTTGCAGTAGCAATGCCAGTCAAGTACATTGGTGGTGACCCTGAGTTGGTTTCTCTTGCCGGCGCAATCCACGGAGGCTTATTCGTGGCATTCATTGGATTGCTGTTTTTTGGTGTCGGACGCCATTGGAACATGACTGCCTTACTTCATGGATTCATTGCAGCGGTTGTGCCAGCGGGACCGTTTTTGTTTGATGGTATGCTCATCAGTGGTGAGTATGATCTCGACTCAAACTGATTTGACACCCTTTGGCCACAGGACAAGGATGAGGGTTTTTCCACGCGTCTTTGGCGTATGGGATGATTCTGGGTCCATCCAGACGATTGATCCAGTTGGATAGGTTCCATCTTCATCCCAAACCTCTCCCTTGAGAACAACGTATGCTTCTCCACCAGGATGCATATGAGGCATGAACGCATCAACTGTTACTTCAGAATCTGCTTCGTAAAGGACCAGTGATGTTTTTTCTTCTCGCTTGAGTTTACCTAAGCGGACACCTGTTCCAAAATCCTTCCAAGAGATGTTTTCTTCGAGCCAGTCCTCGTCGATGTTGAAACTCAGCCAGTCTGCCATGTCATGTGTAAAGACCATGACAAGCCCATGAAGACCAATGTCATGAGTTGTTCGGTTCTACAACCAGAATCTATTGTGCAGTTTCCCACAAGTCGAGTACTTCTTGTGGTTCTTCAAGCATACCTACTTTGGTTGCTGTGATGTAACCTTCAGCGTTTACGAACATAACGGTGCCTGGTGACGTAACACCGAGTTCTTCTCCTGCTTCTACGCCTTTCATGAAGGCGTAGGTCGTGAGCGTGACTCCTGTATCTCCAGTAGAATCATCATCGTCAAAGGCATCGGCTGCTTCATGCCAATCTTGCAGTGTAATCCCACTTGCATTTTCAGCAGGATCGGTTGACATAACAAGAACAGGTAATTCTGGAATAGCCTCCCATATGGTGAACATTGAGGTGTGGCAAGGATTGTTGCACCATTCTGCGGAAAACATCACGATAAACGGTGCACCAGACATTCGAGCTTTGTTGTAGGTTTCGTCATTGTCTGCAACACTAGAAAATTGTGGAAAAATTTGGTCCTCCTCGCTTTCATCGGATGTACAACCAGCGAGACCGGCGGAGATGAACAAAAGAGCGACGAGCATGGAAAGGTTGGTCTTCATCATGGTGTAAGGTCTACGCAATGCTATTGAAATGTTTTCCTTTCAGGTCTCGCAAAAGGCAATATACAACAGGCCTAATCTGTAATCATGAAACAACGGGTTCTGCTTGTCAGTCTCCTTGTTTGCTTACTCCTTCTCCCAGTTGTTCATGCAGATGAGGCGTCGAATCAATGCGCCTCTGGTAATTCAACCGAGGATCGTGTGGGTTGTCTGGATTCAGATGGCGATGGTTGGTCGGACCCCGATGAACATTGGAATATCTCAATGGGAGCGGATGCATTTCCAACCAACGCATCAGAACATCGAGATCTTGATGGAGACGGAATTGGTGATGTGAGTGATCCAGATATGGACGGTGATTCCCACGATGACGACGTCGATGTTTGGCCAGAGGATAGTGGAATTTGGTCAGACTCCGATGGCGATGGGTATGCAGACCAAGGTATGCATCCACTTTCAGACAACTGCCCATTTATCTATGGAAAGAGCAAGATTCGCCTGAAGGGTTGCTCGGACATCGATGGTGATTTCATGCCAGATGAATACGATGATGATGCCGATGGCGATGGCATTCGAAACGAAATGGAACGTGCAGCTTCTTCTGGTACAATCCTCTACGATCCATACAACGCAGCATCAACCCCTCTTGACTCCGACAAGGATACACTTCCTGACGTGTTGGATGATGATAACGACAACGACGGCTGGCCCGATGATGTCGAACTTGACCGTGGTTCCGATGTTTACGATGCCTCCTCGACACCGTTCAACATGTACATGAATTTGGATACAGGATTCTTCTATCGAGGTGGCCTTGGTGGCAATTCATTTTCCAGTGAATACGATCCAGAGAGTTTCGAAATATCACTCTCCGCCCTCAGCGAAATTGTATTCGAAGAATTGGTGATCCCGTTCCTTCTCGTTCCGATTTATTTCGCTATCTTCTTTGCTCGAAGAGGCGAATACAAGAAGTGTTTGAAAACAATCGAAGACGCCAGTACTTCATCGGAACTTGTTGAAATTGAAGTAACCATCAACACCATGGTCAAAGAAAAGAAAATCAAAGTATACCACGGACTTGTTCTGCGAAATGCTCTCGAACAAAGAGAAACAGAATTTGGTCTTGAACCCGAGTATCAAATGAAATCTGAAGAAGAGTAAATCTTCAGATCCATACATCGTTTGAAGCAGTTAATTCACTGCTCGCTTCTCCAGTATTGACAACACCTTGAGGTTCAATGAGCATAACTCTGCACTCTTCTTGAGCATATGGTCGGTGTTGAACTCCTTTGGGTACAACGTACAATTCCCCCGCATTCAATTCCATTGTTTCAGATTCAAATTCAATGAACAATGCCCCCTCGAGGACCAAGAAGAATTCATCTGTATCAGAATGATTATGCCAGACAAAATCGCCCTGAACCTTGACGATTTTAATTTGGTAATCATTCAATTCTGCGATGATTTTTGGTGTCCAATGCTCTGTAAACAAGGAAAATTTTTGCTCTAGATTGATCTTCTTCATGAGGTCACCTCTGATTTGTAATTATTCGGTGGAAATGGTGGACTCCTTGTTCATGTGAAGGCGAATATCGCCCTCTCTTGTACGACTCTGAACGCAGACCTTTCATGCAATTTTCGACAACAAATTGGTCTTGCAATTCGACCTTATCCAATGCTGCACCAGCTCCCTTGTCGAGAAGGTCAGGTCGTTTGACATAGCTTCTGAAGAGTACACTTGTAGAATCCACTCCAGTTGGAATCACTATGTTGACTGAGATGCCCCAAGGGTACACATTGAGCATCAAGTTCGGAAAAATCCACCAATAGTATGCTGCGATATTTTTCCCGTAATCAATAGAGTCGTGTGGGATCTCAAAGCAAACATCTCCATCTTGTGCTGTTCCGATTTGCAAAACGCCATGTTCAAAACATTCGGTTGAATATCCATTCTTGTCAAGTGTTTCGTTCAACTCAGGGTGTACGAAGGGTATGTGAAAACCTTCGAGATAGTTGTCGACATACAACATCCAATTCGCGTCAATCTCCCAATCTCTATCTCGAGCAGGATCGTATTTTAGATCGGAAAAGAACCATCCAAGCCTCTCTTGAACTGGACGCAACACCTCCTCTAAATGCACATTTGGATTCATTGATGCAAATTCAAATCCGTTCCATGTATGTAATTCAAACGACTGCAGATGATCAGATATGGACGGAAAATCAACAACGTCGTCAAATCCAGGCATGTGCTTCAGGCTTCCATCTCGATTGAATGTTCGACCGTGGTATGGGCATTGAATTGTTTTTGCATCTGAATGTTCCTGGCAAAGGATCATTCCACGATGTGTGCAAACGTTCGACAATAATTGCGTGGATTCGCCATCTTGAACCCGAATCAAAGGTTCGCCTAGAATCTTCTCAAGGTCCTTAAGAGGGGAAATTGCTGATGCAAATTCCTGGCTCGAGCCAACAAACTGCCAACTTGTTTTGAAGGCCTTGAGTAATTTGCGAAATCGTTTTTCGCTGGTATAAAATTTCGATGGAAGCGTCTTCGCAACTCGGATATCCGAATCGATGAGGTCCTCCGACATTGGTACAATGTTGGGACACATTCTCTTGAGTCTTGTGAGTCGGGATTCTTCTATAAATTTGCATTAAGTTAGAATAGTTGGGGTGAATTACCCCCTATATGGAACGAAGGCGACGAGACCTCTCCGTGACCATCTATCGTATCCTTTTGTACCTCTCTCGAATGCGAGAACGCGATGCTGAATCAAAGCGCTTGATGCGTATTGAGCGGGCAACAGGCATTGAACGTAAGGAGTTGAAAATCCACCTTGAGAAACTCGTTGATGCGGGGTATGTCACGCAAATCAACTCGGATAAGAAGGGCCGAGGCGGCCACCCTATCGTCACCTATGACATTCTGGAATCAGGACGAAGTCTACGCAGTGATATCGGTCGATGGATCGATTTAGGGATTCGTATGGAGTATTATCCCGACGATTTTTTCTACTTACCGAGCGACGCATGATAGCGGGTAATTTAACCCCCTAAGAAAACCCTCCTTTGTTTATATCCACCAGGTCTATCCCGAAATCATGTCCGGGAAGAAAGCCGTAGACAAGGTCAGCAAAGGACTCGGTTCCTTAATCGATGAATTTGCTTCAGCCGTCAAAGAGATGGTGAACGCTGGAGAAGAAACCGTTGTTCACTTGGCAGTTGGCTCGAGTAGAGTCATCAAAGCCGCCATCGATGCGACAGGTGAAGTGACCAAGATCACTGTAGAAACCGCTGGCAATGTTGTCGGTTCGGTTGCACAAGGTGTGAAGAATGTCGTAGGTTCGAACGGTCAGAAAAAAGAAAAAAAAGGTGAAGAAGAATGATGAGAATGTTGACAACAAGCGCTGTAACGTTGGCGAGTGGATTTTTGGTAGGGGTTGCACACAGCAGCTTCCGCCACTATTATCGCCGATATTCAGATGCAGA
>VMHT01076341.1_pt1 | contig 24568 bp, 29 predicted proteins | sample 4693611 | NCBI WGS metagenome assembly VMHT01 (sample SAMN12280063, study PRJNA550983) | marine metagenome | isolation source: seawater sampled from same location over 5 years 0.02-0.2 micron viral filtrate | place: USA: collected off the coast of southern California halfway between the port... ...
CTAAATCACCAACCTCTCCAAGTTTGGAATATAGTGCATGTAGCTCTCCTACAGTTTTTGGCATTCTGTCTCCACCCAAAACCTTTACGACTTCTTCGGGGATATCGTCCATATTGATGTTCTGGAACTTCTTGCCTCTTATTTCCTTAAAGGCATTTTTTGTTTTAGATACATTCTTAGCAGAAAGTGTTTTAGATAAATCTAAGTTTGGCGAGTTCCACATAGATTGTGTCCATATGTTGTATTCACCTTTGGATTCTTCTATTGCCTCAAATAAAGCCTTGTTGTAATCTTCACCAGTTGCAGTTCCCTTTTTTAATACTGTAACTTGTTGTATATTTCTTTTGGTGTTTTGATTTAATATATTGTTAGCATTTACAGCCGCTCTTTTCTTCTCGAAATTTATTAAGTCTATAACATTATCTACTTTACTAGCATTTCTTAGTGTACCAGCTAATTCATTTAAATAATTTATATCTCTTTCATTTAAATCAATATTACCTGCACTTCTTTGTGCGACTATTTTTTCTAAATATGTTAGGCCTTTGTCACCTGCTAGTAATTCAGCAGGTATATCTTCAAAGATGGCTTCAAATGGATTATCTAGAACCTCACCTATATTAGCTGCAGCTGCTTTAGGGTCATCTACTATTTGTTGAACATAATCTGCGGCCTTTTTGAAATCTGCACCTTTGTATTTATCAAGTAAAGCCTTGTTAGATTTAGATATAGATGGGTCAATCTTTTTTGAAACAGCTTGTAATGGCTCTATTAGTAACTTAGTTACTCCTACAGGGCCTATAAGTTGAGAAAGTCCCCCACCTACAGCTTGTCCTCCTTCTCCAAAATCCCTAGCTGCTAATTCAGTTTCAGTACCCACCCCAAGTGCTTCAAGTCCTAAAACCTTCATAGGTTTGTCTTTGATTTCCTTGTTCATAGACAAGAAAAATCTCTTTAATCCCGGAATGTACTTACCTACTACTTGTGTTAAACCATAGTAAGTAAAGTAACTAGCGTATTCCCTAGCTTTATTTCTAGCAATTTCACCTCTAGTTTGTGGGTTCTCTACATTAGCTAACTCTGCTATATCGGCCTTTAATCTTTCTGCTAATACCTTTGGTGCATATAACTTACCCCTGTAAGCGATTTTTCTACCCGGCCCAGCTTCTGCTATAGTTGGGTTATCCATAATAATAGCCAAACCTTTATCCATGAGTTTAAGAGCACCTATACTAGTATCAGATGCCAAAGATACCACATTAAGAGTAGGCTCTACTGCGGCTTCATATACATCTCTTTTTAGTGCATCAACACCATCACCACCCCTAGTTTTAGCTATTTCTTTTTGATAATCTCTCTCAGGGAACATATAAGAGGGTAGCTCTTCTTCACCACTAGACATTCTAGCGGGCTCCCTTTGCAAGACTTGAAACTCTTCGTTACTAAGGTCTAAAAATCTTTTTGGTAACACACCTTGTCTTCGCCAAATAGTAGCTTCTTTCGGTGTAATTGGTTGTAGGTCTTTTGTTATCTCATTGTAAGTTCTAGACTTACGACCCTCGTATACTCTATTGGGATAAGTTATAGCTAAGCTATCAACATCTTGGTTAGACCACCATTTTTTTTCTGACTCAGATTTTAACTCATCAGTTCCCTCAAATGCAGCCTCATCTTCAAGGAGCTCTTGAATCATTGGGTCTTTTTGGTCACCATAGACTCGCAAAAAATTAGGGTCAATCTCTGTTATATTAGAAACACCCTGTTCTTCTAGTTTGGCAATTTGCCTATCAGATAGCTTTGTTACTCCCATAAGTTATTTAATCAGTTGCTCCATATATTTTACCATTTAAATATAGAATAGTGCCCGGTTCATAGTTTGATGTATCTAAGTTTTGAATTTCTGCTTCACTAGTGAATTTAGTTTTTAAGTCATTACCACCGCTATTAGTTTTTTTAATTTTATCAAACTCAGAATTTACATAATCTACTACTTGATTCTCAGGCAACATTAAATAATCATTTACTCTATCATTGAGTTCATAAGGATTGGTAATACCTTGACTTCTCAATTGATTAACTAATCTTAGTGCTCCTTGTTGATTAATAGCACCCTTTCTCAAGGCAAGTAATATCTTCAAGTTACCATCTTGTGTTTTTTCAAGTGATGGAGACCATGATTGGAACTTAGCCATTTCTCTATCAGAAATTGCACCCTTTGTATTTTGAATAAAATTCATCATAGTAGGTTCAATTTGGTTTCTGAATAACTCTTGGTTGGATATATCAAAATCCATTCCAAAGAATTGATTACCTAATCCCTTTACATTTAGAATTAAATCCTCTGCAACACCAGTTTGCACATCTTGTTCAGATAGTAATTTAATTCCTAAATTTGCAGTATCTATTTTACCTTGTGATAATGCATTATTTTCAACCAATGGTTGTATCATTGTTTCAAAACCTAATTTTAAGAATGGGTCTTCACTTGATATAACTTCTTTTACATTTGGTGCATATGTACCAACATCGTCAACTTGATACAACATTTCGCCTTGTTCGTTTCTGCGACCTGTTGGCACTCCTTTAATGTTTAAGCCCTTTCCACGGCCTTCAATTAAATCTGACTCAGTATATAAAACACCTGTTGATGCTCCTGCCCCTCCTAACTCAATAACGCTCTCAATGCTACTTAAAAAATCATCTTCTTTTTCTAGTGTCTTGATAAGTGAATCATATCCTTGAGTACCTTTTTGGTATTCTTTAGGAAGGTTAGCATTTTGTAAAACAAAATCAATGGACTCTCTTTTTACCTTTTTGTCTTCTTCAGCTTCTTTTTTTTCTTGGAATCCCTTAATGGCACTATCTATGCTTTTACCCATAGATTGATAGCCAGCTATGATATCATCGGTAGCTCTAGACATAGGAGAGAAATCTATTGCTCTCAACCTAGGGTCAACTTGTGTTCCTTTTGCAAATGCCATAGTTTAAATAAAATTAAAAGAAGAAATCAAATGCTTGATTAAATGAATCGCCCACACCTTGGTAGAATGCAGCTTTACCCTTGGCCTTAATGCCAGCTTTTTGCATCATTAGGTTCGCCATGTAATCATCTTCAGCTAGTCCTAAGTTGATAGCCGAACCGGGGTCTGTTGATACACCTCCCGGTGTTCCACCTATGAATGCACTAGCTAATGAACCTCCCGGAGTAGATGCGGCAGCGGTCTCAAATGAGTATGGGTCTACAGCCATGTTTGCTATAGATTGTTCTGCACCAGTTAAAACACCAAGTGCTCTATCTAGTTTCTTTTGTCTAAAATCTTCTCTACCAAGTGCAGCTTCTGCAACAGCACGATTACTTAAATCAGTACCACTAAGAAATTGACTACCAGTTACATCTCTAGATATATTTCTTTGCTCTTGGAAAGAAAGTGGGGAATCTGTTTCATCTAGCATTTTATTAGCAATATCCATTCTTCTTTCGGCCATTGCTCTCAATCTTGGGTCTTCTAGTGTTTCCCTAATGTAGTCACCTTGTTGCTCTATTCTCGCAAGACTTTTGTCTCTTAGGTCGGCTTGTATATCAGATAATCCACCTTCTCCAAGTAAAGCTTCCCTAGCTTGCATTTTTTGCAATCCTATGAACTGAGGCATAACTCTTTCTTCAGTTCCAATAAGCCTATCCATAACATCTTGTGAGAACATTCCTTCCTCACCATATGTATCTAGCAAAATATCCTTAGGGCTTCTTACATCATTAGCTATTCTTTGCAATGCTTGTGCTTGTGCTTTAGCTGCTTTTCTAGCACCATAGCCTCCTATTAAACCACCCAAAATAGGCTTAATAAACCCAACCTTAACCATAAGGTTAAAGATAAGTGTATCTAAAGGTGTAAATAAATTAATTAAAAAGTTCTTCATATTATACTGTTCGTCTCCACATATAAACAATTTGGTATGGTTGTAAATTATCGTGAGAGCCTCCCCCACCAAAATCTTGGACTAAGCTAGACATTAACGAGATACCAGCGTAACTAGACCCACTGCCAAAGTGACTAACTCTAGTTCCATTGTATCCAGTTTGAGAATCGTGCCAAACTTTTCTACTTGCGGCTCCGGGACTTGCAGTATTAAGGTGATTGTGAGTTGGTATTTGACTAGCAGTAAGTGTTATAGTTTCATCACCACCTGTACCATCTGTGGTATTAGGGGCATGATTAAATGTACCACTAGTGTTATTGTAACCTGCTAATACCTTTCCTTCTATTCTTACCCAAGTAGTATGGTTTAATCCACCAAATAGAATATCATCAGGGTCTCCACTATTAGTGTACGACATATATATTGAACCTATAGGATATATAGCATTTATAATACCATAGTACCCAGTAGCAGTTAATGCCGCCAAATCAGTTGTAGGAGTCGTAGACAATTTTGCGAATGCTATACCACCATTCTTGATTTGTAATTGACCAGTTGAAGAACTAACCTCCAAACCTTGGTTTACAGTACATGTTCCATTCCCTGTAGGAGTTACGGGATTGCCAGATTCATTCACGAATTTACCAGCATCTATTGAATTATTTAATTTAGTAGCAGTTACTTGTTCACCTGAACTAAAACCACTACCACTATTTGTTCCTGTTTTGAGAATAGCCATCTTTATTTACTATTGTACACTACTTGTCGAGCGATATGTCTCTGAACCTGCTACCTTAATAGCCCTTAATCTAGGTCTTCCTAGTGTACTTGTTAATTTAAATTGTAGGCCATATGCTCTTATGTTTCCTATTCTACCTCTTATTGAAACATCTTCATCTTGGAGTATATTTTGACCTATGTAAAAGTTCGCATCCCTTAGGTCAATTGTTGTATCCACACCTTGTCCATTAATTGAGTCAGGGTTTTCTGCTATAGCTTCTATACTTAAATTAGATTCATTATCTGCACTACTTTGAACATGTAACTCAAAGTTATTCCATTTTTTTCTATCTATTGATTTTAAGTTAAACATTCTAGTTGTAGCAATTGCTCTAATTGGCCGGTCTTCAACAGAGCCACCAATAGATGTAATAACAAAATCAGAACCAGACTCTATTTGGTCTAGCTTATGTAATCCACCATCGGTGTTCACTACATAAACACCTCTAGATGTTCCTTTACCAGCTACAATAAGATTAGTATATGCAAAATTTTCGTCACCTACAGTATCAATAGACTCCCAAGACTTGTTCAAAAAGTTATATATAATTAATCTATTGTTAAACGCTTGATTACTCCCAACTGGTATTGCTAGAAAATATCTATTATCAAAGTATAAACCAACAGCTTTATCAGAATTATTGGTATCAATATCATTGATTAGAGCTTGTATTGGTTGAGATAATGGAACTTCATTTCCTCTTAAATTATATAAATCTTGGAAATTTAACCCATAAACACCATTGTCTGATAGGAATAAAACATTATTACCAACTTGAACAATAGAGTTCCTAGCTGTACAACCAACTTCGTTTGTCAATAGCTCTACCTTAGATGATTCTAAGGGTATTGAGTTAGTTACAAGGTGTATGCTATTTCTATTGAATACAATTAATTTATCATCTGAGAAAGACAACATACCTACATTGAAATCAGCACCACCAGCATTGAACCTAAATTGGGCATATAATTGGTCGTATGAATTTGTATCCAATAAATCAGATAAAAGTATTTCATCTAAGTTTTTTCTTTCTGTAAAAACATTATTACTAGCAGTGGTTTCATATTTATAAGGAACACAAAGTCTTCTTTGGTGGTATACACCATATTTAGGAGCAGGCATGTGGGTAAATCCTAATCCCCCGGAAACTTTTTGGGATAGCACTACATTACTAACATTGCCACCCGTGTTCGGCAATTGTATGAAAAATTTAAATGTAGGCCCAGCATCATTTCTTTCATGTACTACAACTTTATTTCCTACTGTAAATGTAGAGGGACTACCTACGGCTTCAATTGTAACCTCATCTCCAACTTTTACAGCTCCCATAGCACTAGAGCTAGAAAAAGTAGCTGTAGCCACGCCATCTGTTATGGAAATAGAAGATGGTGCTAGTTGCACAGGTGCATCAAAAGAGCCACTTTCTACCAATGAAAACTTGGTACTACCTAGATTAGTTATATCGTTTTCAGCTAAGTCTATTTCAAAAGCTGTTTTACCATCTCTAAATATAAAAATCTTATTAAAGGTTTGAATCATAGACACAGGTGAACCAACAGTTTCTCCTGATGCTGGATATGGTATATCGTACTTAACTGCTACATTTGATACATCAATTGCTACGGCCTTTGTATTAGCTGCTAGTATAATGTATTCTTTTTGTGATGTTCTTGGGTCTGAAAATAAACAAGAGCCATATACATCATTAATAACATCATCGTTTAATATTTGTATTTTTAGTGTACAACTGCCTGTATAAGTAAATGTACCAGTTACAACTAATGTAGAACCACTTCTAGTATATGTGTGATTTTTATCTACATCCGAATCACTTGTTCCACTAATATTTAATGTTCCTTTATCACCATCATCACCAAATTTATCTATCTGACTAGCAGGTGTAATTACTAGGTTTGAGCCACTACCACTAGATAAAGCAATAGTACCAGCTACTGTCTCAGCACCACCACCAGCGTCACTTAACATATCGAATGGTAAGGTAAGAGCAGTATCTCCCACCGATAATGGTGCTAGTTCATTGCTAATTCCTTTTCTAGTTTGCCATTCACCATTTAAAGAAAGTCTACCATTTTCACTATTGGCCAACATTCCAGCTTGTAACTGGTCTGCTCTTAAACGATTATTGAACCCAATGAATCCACTATCAGCTTCTTCTTTGAATCTATCATCATTTTTTACATATGTGTCATATCTAGCCATTTAGCAATTCCAAGCTCTCCTAGACCAATAATTGGCTGACAACTTATTTGACTTACCTTTTATACCACCACTGCGAGCACAATAACTTTTCTTACGGGCAGGTTTGTTTTTTTTAATAGTCATATTGGCATCACCGAATCTAACAATTTTTTCTTTACCACCTTGGCACGCTTTCACGACAAACTTCTTACCCCCTTGGACTTGCCTACGAGGTACATTGCACTTCATTTTGTCTTTATTTAGCTTAGACATTATTTTTTCTTAAAGAAAACCAATGATAATAATAAAAGTCCCATTACGAAACCAATAAATGAAGGCTCTGGCACACTATTGTAATCTATTGAAAGTCTATAATCTACTTCATTCCAATTGTACTGTGTTCCTTCGTACAACAATCCATCAAACTCACTATATGCCCATTGTGGTATAGATGGTACAAAAAAGTAATTGTAATCAGTTGATGTAATGCTATCGCCCCAACCATAGTCGGAGTCGTTGTTGATATCGAGTTCTGAAAATTCGTGGCTCATTTCTTAAATAGGGTTGTAAATATTGATGTAAATTCTTTAAAAATCTTTTTGATGAAATTGTCTTTAGGCAAAAACATCATAATAATAGATATTATACCAATGTATGCAAATCCCATACCTAGTAAGTTGTCTTTATAGTTTGTTAATATGTATTCTATCATGATGTGGGTGATACTTGTCTTATTGATTGGTCATTTGTATCAATAGGTGTTTCTATTATAGGTAATTCATTATTGACATCTTTTGGTTCTGTGCTAGTCTCAGAGGATGATTCTTCTTGAGACTCTTGTTTATCTTCAGTTTTTTGTTCTTGGGCTTGCTTTTGCTTATCTTGTTTACCTTTTTCTGAATCGCCTTTAGATGATTTATCCTCTTTTGTTTCTTGTTGTTTTTGTTCTGACTCTTGGGATTTCTCAGTATTGGAAGGCTGAGAAGATTTATCGGAAGAAGCACTTGGTGAAGATGGTGAAGATGAAGATTTGGAATCCTCAGAAGAGGGAGTTTGAGATTGTGAAGAGGAGGGTGAGGCGATAGATTCTGCTTTGTCTACGAACTCTTGTGCGGCTTCTACCTTTTCTATCATTACTTCTTGACCCCAATTATTAAGTGAATCAAAGTCTACAAAGGTATCTATAAAGCTAGGAACTTCAAATCTTTCTTCTACTACATCATTAGCTACTGAAGCTACGAACACTTCAGTTTGGTCGATGGCCACACCTGTTTGAGCAACCGCAGCAGTTGACACAGCTACACTTCCGGCCGTACCTAGTTCGCTTACTTTTTGTACAATAGGTAAGTCTTTTATTTTTTCAACAAGAGATTTTTTAAGCGTATTACTAGCTGTTTTAGCTTGTTTAATAGCTTCCTTAGATTGCTCTCTAATTTCGCTAGAGGAATCCGAATCTTTTCCATCCAAGACTTGTGACAAAGAATCTCGCAATTCTTTGAGTTTACTTTTGGCAGTTTGCTTATCCATTTACATATATCACACTTTTTCATATTAAAAATTATTTAGATTTTTTTTTCTTACGAAAAATTCTATCATAGTTTTCTTCGTATTTTTTTTGATTGTACCCTTTCTTGGGTTGCATTCCCTTACCCATATTAACTGTATTTTACTTTCGCTCTTTTTGTGTTGGCTACGAATTGCTTTCCCTGTGCTCCTCCAGCTTTTTTCTTGCGAGCTGTAGCCGCTCTTTCAGACTTAGTGAGACTCTTGGCTTTAGCCATGGGAAGACAACGGTCGGGGTTTTTTTTATTTTTCGATGTTCCACAAGCACCTTTAATACTTCCGTCAGCACCTATTCTTACCCAATTTTGTTTTCGCCATTTTGCCAATTCTCCCATAATACATACTACTCCTATAAGTTTATTCTATCATTTTTAAGGTCATCAATAAATTTAGCCTCTTCTGGACTTAATGTGTCTACTACTCCTGACTGATAATTATCTAGGAGTTGATTAAAAGATTTTAATCCACCACCTTGAAATCCTTCAAACTTGCCTTCATCTCTTAGGAAACCTTTTTTATTTAATTCGATAAATTTCTTAAAGTCATCAAATGTTCTTTGACCTTGTTGACCTGTAATCCTATCAGTCGCTTGAGAACCTAGCATATTCATCATTAATGAGTTTGCTATTATTTGTTGATTTCGACTATTATCTGACCTAGAACCCAATGTTACACCAACGGGAATAGGTGTATCATTAGTAAAAATAACAGGTGTACCTGTATCGGTAAATTCTACAGAATCACTTACAGCACTTTTTATGCTACCATCTGGATTATATGTGTAATTAAGTGCCACTATACTTTCTTTCTCTTCCCATAATTTGGGTCTTTACAATACTTCGATGCGGCCATGTTAGCATAGGCACTAGGGTACTTATCAAAAGTACGCTTTGCCCAAGCAATTCCCTTTGCACAAATTTTATTAGACTTTTTGCCTTTTGCCATAGTTTTGTTTCCTTACTATTTGTTTTGCTTCTTGTTCAGCTGCACAAGCAGGGCAACAAGATTTACCTTTGTCTTTCTTGCCTAGTACTACTACCGAAAATAATCTATTGTTGGCCATATTATTTACTTACAGCGGCACTCCCAAAGTAGAAGGAAATGATACTAATAATAGCTGTTTTGATTTCCGGGAGTATAATATACCCATGTAGGGTTTCATAGGTTGTGCCTTTTGAAAATCCAAACCATTTGCTATAATCAGTAGCGACTGTAACTCCTTCTTCGCTGTGTGCTAAAATAAATGGTGCAATAATAACCCCAAATAGGACTGTAAAAACTATAATTCTTCTAGTCCAAGCACCAAAGGAATCTACCCTAGCTGCTGCTGCATCTGCACTATCGTCCGATGCTTTTTGTTTTTTAATCAAGCCCTCTGTAACAGCTGCTTGATTTTGTACTAGTGTACCAATAAGCTTAAACATAAAGCCACTTGCTCCACCACCTAACATTGCTAATAATTCTGTACTCATTTAAATTCCTTGATTAATTTAATTATTGATAAAGTTGTTAAAGCTATTATAACACCCTTGGACATTATCCCCATCATTAAGTCAATATCTTGTAGAGTATCGGTTGCTATCCAACCGAAAATTCCAACAGATAATCTTTGCAATGTTTCTTCCATCATTAAGATAATTTTCTTCTTTTAAAGGGACTCCCTGTTAACTCTTTTCTAGTTATTTCCTTAGTATCAAATATTTTTGTGTTATCTGCAACAGATTGAGCCGTATATTTATTCTTTGACTTACTTTTACTCTCCATTGATTTAATATCATCGTTAAGCTTTGTGCTTGGCTTTGATACATCCATTGATTTTCTACTAGATGGAAATTCACTAGCTCTTACCTCAAAGTCAGGTAAATTATATACTGGCAAATCTGAATCATCATTGCTTTTACTTTTCCTATTTTTGTATCTTATGCTCATGTTATACTTCCTCTGGCTCCGGGAATGTTACACTAGTAACAATAGAAGACTCTTCATCTCCTGTTAGTTCATATCCGTCTACGACAAGGGCATACTTGCTGTCAGCAGTCTCTTGAGGGTAAGTTCTATAACGAGTACCGCTACCCACTCTGTGGTAAGCATAGCCTCGTCTAGCACCCTCTGTGTCTGCTCTAGCAATAGCATCGTCTAGTGTTTCGTATACTAAGTAATTGGTTGTGATTTCTTCTTCGGTTTCTTCGCTCATAATTATGCTAAATTGTAATGTTGTCTTAATTCTAAATTTATGGCATCTATATCATCTATTATATCACCATCTAAAATGTATGCTTCTTTCATATATCCACCAGCAGTTCTTGTTACATTTAAATCTTCTCCACCAGAATCATTTGCGAAAGTAGAATAAAATATCCCAAAGTCTTTTTGACTAGTGAGGACTATATCTGTACTTGCTGTATTAGTATCGGTGTCAGAACCTTGTTTTGTAAATGTAAATGTTTTAATATTTCTATTATCCATCGTTCCACCTATTAAAGTGTTTTCACCTACAGTTCTTGTAGATATTGACTCGTCTTTATTTTCAGCATTTGTAGCAGTATAGTTTGTAAACTGAGAATTATTAGTACCAGATATTTGCAAACCTATGGCTCCAGTTGGAAAACTTTGAACACCCCTAATGTTACCCATAACTGCATATATAGATACACCACTTGCTGTTCCCTTTTCTAAACTGTTTACTATAGCAACCATACCTACTTTGGTTGTAGTGAAATCATTACTAGCAAAACTATTTGTTCCAGTAATTCTCATATACTGTTTATTGCTATTAGTTGTAGAATTACTTGCTGGAGCTGAATACACTCCACCCATATATCCACCATTACTTACAATGCTAGGTTGATTACCAGCAGTTGCTTGAATCATATCTCTACCATTACCACTTTGGTCGTACCAATTTTCTACGAAACCATTACGAGCTATGCGAGATATTTTAATATCAGTAATTGTAAATATAAGATTGTCATCTCCTTCAGACCAAACAATACCACTAGCATCACTATCATTAGAAGTTAGTGTAAATGAATTAAATCCTTCAGTAACATTTTCTTCGTTTGAATGAACACTACCATTGAGTATGGAATCAACATTTCTTAGGGCAACTTTAGGAGATGGACTACCACTATCAAATGTGCAATTAAAAGAAACATATATGGCATCACCACTAAGAACATTTGAAGATAACTTTGCCCCAACATAAGCTGATGCTGTTTGAACATCTAATGTAAATTGAGTCAAGTCAGATGATGCACTAGTGCCACCACTTCTTTCGTTTAAAAATCTAAAGGAAGTTTCGTCACTTGCGAACTCATTCGCATCATTGTACAAACCATAATAGTTATTGATGTTGGACTCAATCTTGAAGCTATTGTCTGATTGGTCTGAGTTGTAGCAAATAATTTCTTTAATACTACCATCGTAATTAGTTCCAGAAGAACCAAAAGAACCTTGTCCAATTTTAGGGACAGTAGATATATCTATAGTAGAACTTGATGAGGTGGAACTTTTTTGGACACCATTTGCTCTGATAGTTATCGCTGAACTTGTTTTAATTAAACCTATTAATTCTTCGTTAGTAGTAGCTGCATGTTCTGCATCTGCGGCATCCCAACTAGCTTGTTTGTTTCCAGCACTATCTGTAGCAAATAAAGCAGACCCATCATCATTGGCATCTCTATTATCAAATAATAAACTTCCACCGCTTGTAATATCATTTTTTTGTACAGCAAATATACTTTGAACAGTTGTTGCCCCAAGTGCAGAAGTTAAAACCATTTCGTCGTTACTCCCATCAAAGTCTAAACCATCAGCAAGCAATGCTCCACTCTCTGCAATCTTTGGTTGGTTAGCAGCAGTCGCTTGAACTGCATTGTTTTGTCCTTTAGTCACCTTAGTAACCACCATATTTCTAAAGTAGATTACATCTCCATCTGAGTTATTATTTGCTGTTGGTGTACTGCTAGCACTATTCCAAAATATTATTCTTTGAATAGTATCATCAGCTTGAACATAATTAAAATCTATATCTACCCATTGGTCTTGAGTAGGAGTTATTACTCCTTGTTTTCTATCAAATCCAGTTACAGTATATTTTTCACTATAAGCAAATGAATCAAGTGCAGTATTAGTAGATGGTACATATATCTGAGCAGTAAATCTAACACTCTCTCCAGCCCCTATACCAAAGTCTATTGAATCAAATCTTTGGGTGTTTCCAGCAGTAGATGTTAGTTTAACTGCATTATCTCTTCCAAGGAATGTACCAAATTCTTCATTCATTGCATTAACACCAAAGTTACTTGAAGATAATGTACTATTAAAGTAAGTGCTTAGTTGAGTTAAGTCCTTTGTTTGGTCGTACCAAGTGTGAACGAAAGCTCCACTTTTAAAAATTGATACATCTAAATCAGTAATACTAACTGAACTAGTTCCAGTCATTTGACTCTGTATTAAAATAATTGACCTTAATTGGTCTGTTCCATTTCCAGTAAATTGTATATCAAAATCTCCAGAAGCATTGTGGTCAAATCCAGCCTCTCCACTACTAATTGTAGCAGCACCAGTTACAACAATATTAGAAGGAGTGGAACTAGCACCTCCATTAATTCCAGTTGATGCTTTTACAGTAAGTCTTTCTCCACTACCAGAAGTATAAGATATTGTTCCCTTAAATCTGTATGTAGTTATTGCCGCATCAGAGCTTGTGTGTGCAGAAGATAATTGATATGTGTATCTTGAACCATTTGAATCAACATCTCCAGTTGTTGCCGAAAAACTAGTTTTTGATGCAGTAAGAGATGTCCATTGATTATATGATGAATCTATATCTCCTATATCGGTTGGTGAAAAGTTTTGTTGTCTATTTTCTAAAAAGTTTTTTAAGGTAATACCTTCTGTTACATCTCCAGCATTTGGGTCTTCAGTAACATTTGTTACTAAAGAATCAAGACTTACTTTTCCTTCTGAATCAAATGCTACATTAACTTCTCTGTTCTCAGCAGTTCTACGAATAAGAACTGCATTACCGCTGTAACTAGCTTTTACCTTACGAAGACTATAAGCGGCTGCGGCTGTTGCTACATCTGCTGGTAGTGTATCTTCTAGTTTACCATTTACCCAATCTTCTAATACACCGCTCTGTACTTGATTAGCTGAAAAATCTGTTTCGTCAGTTACACCGGGATTGTCATCATCGTGAGGTTCTCTACGAACATTGACAACTGGTCCATTCATTGCACCAATGTCTCGCAATGAGTAAGCAGCGGCGGCACCACCGAACCTACGAGCTATTCCTAGGTCAGTATAGTTAGCACTAGCACCCTTGAGTATATCCCAAGCAGCACCAAGCTCTCCCTTCAACTCTGTTTCGGCAGATGCTAGATGTTCTGAAGACATGATTAGTCTGTGAACTCAGTTAAAAATAAATTAGATGTAGTAGTACCAGCTCTAATGAAACTAGCATTTTCTAAAGCTGCTTTACTAAATGTATAAGAGCGACCAGCGTATAAACGATGACCTGTCGACTGACTGACGACTGTTCCATCAAAGCGAACTCGTGCATCAGCATCTTGAACATCCATAGCAATATATTTAGTTAATGAGCTATAAGTTGTAGTTTTACCTTCAGGAGTAGAATCACTAGCAAGAGCAATCGTTTCCATGGTAGTTCCCGGAGTAGGCTTTGGGTACAAGTTGGTTACAAATGAATTAGGCATATGTATATTTTATATTAGTTGTCAACGGCTTTGGCGATTGACATAAGTTGAAAATTTTCGGTTTATAGTATTGTTATTAGACATTAAATCTACTTTTTCTAGCTCTAGTGCTAAAAATTCATCTGCTATTTGTCCTTCGGCAATAGACTTACCATGTTGGCCATCCATTCTTAGGAAATCTGAATACGCAGCATGTGCTAAATAGTTGAAGAACTCTCCCGGAACATCCGTAGAGCTAGTAGTAAACCCAGACCTATTTTCTTCGGATAATGTAGCATCAGAAAATAATCTCTTCTTGTATGTAACAAATACACCATCAACAGGTGTTGCACTAGCAATTGGATTCAATAAATTAGCACCTTGCTCATCTACATAAAAGTCGTACTCTACTGTAGATAAATTTAAGAATGCTTGACTTCTATTAATTCTAATAAAGTCATTTATGCTTTCCCTATTGGCCTCATCAAATGGTATTAAATTTTTTACATCGGCAACAAGTGTAGCATCTGTTGCTGTGACTTCTTTGTCATACCAAGTTACTTGATTAAGAGAACTCTCAGGTGTAGCATTTGAATCATATGTAGCGGTACTTTGTGTAATACTTGTTGTATAAGTTCCATCAGTTTGTAGTGAAGCACTTCCTATACCCACTGCCCAACGGCCTTTATCGTTTGTTACACTAATATCCGTATCTGTGTACTTTTGTTGAGCTAAGAAAACATTAGTCGTACCAATTTTTCTATATACATTTAAATCCGATACAGAGCTATCAGCTGCTTGTGAACCAAGTAACTCATAGTATCCATTTATACTTGTTCTACCATTAGCTCTTGAACTTAGTCGAATACTAGCAGATGCTAACTTTCTTAGTTCGGATACCACTAAGTAACGATTCCAAACAGGGCTTCGGTTATATGCCTCAAACATTCGTCTATTAACAAAGTATTGAATATTCACTATTTCCTCTGGGGTAAATGAACTAACTCCCGCTAGGGCTTCAATTAAGTTTTGTAAATCGGTATATGTTCGGTTTTGCATTAGGCTTTATTTGGAGATAAGTCTGAAAACTTTTTATTGAAATATTGTAAAAATTCTTTAGAATGAACTTCTTTGTGTCCATACTTTTGTGTGAGTCTAAAAAACTCACGAGCGGGCATAGTAGCTACAGGTTTGCCCAATGTTGGGTGTGTAGTCCCAGCAAGCTCCTTGGCTTCTTTTCTAGCAATAGCAACACGCTCATGCTCAGTAGCCTTTTCTTGTTCAAATCCAGTTAGGATTTCTTTCATAAACTCACGATTGATTTCTCCATCTGAGTATCTAGGTAATTTTGTAATTATTTGAGTCATAAAAATAAAAGGTAGGGGGCTTTCGCCCCCATACCAAGAATTTAATTAGAAGTTTACTCGCTTAATGCTTAGTAATACTCGCATTTTTCCACTTGTGCTTACATCTAATGCAGAAGCAGCATTGATAGTAATGTTACCATCAGCAACCACGACAACTCGTGTGTTACTTGCTTCTCCTCCATCATCAACTAAGTCACCAGTGTTAGTTTTAACAGCTACTGCATTTGCATTGACTGCTTCGATAAAACCATCTGGGTCAGCAGAACCGGGAAGAATAGCAGCTTCGCCTCCAATAGTAATATTGGAAGAAACGCTAAACGCTTCGGTAATGTCTAAACAAACACCATCGATAACATCACCTTCTTTAACTGGAACATTAACTAATGTAGTTGTGTTTCCAGCCGTAGTTGTGAAGTCACTAGGTGTAAGGATGATTTGGTCTGTATAGCCGGATGTTCCAGCTTCATTTACGGTTAATCTTGACATAATAATTTACCTCCGGGTTATGCACTCAAGTCTGTTATTTTACCATGAGCTTGTGGGTGATATACTGCAAGTGTTAATGCACAATCAACGAATCCACGCTCACCACCACCTAAGTTAGGTAGACGAGTTGAACCCATAGGGATTAACTCATTAACACCAACATACTCAGGGTTGATAATAAAGCCAACATCTCCAACTGCTCCACTTGAACCTTGAGCGGCACCAGCTGAGAAACATGAAGGGTTAGCATTTACGATAGAGACAACTCCATGGTCAGATTGATATAAATCAACTGAGAATTTAATCTCACCAGCATTACCATCGAAATTGAAGGTACGCTCTGACTTATCTGCTGTTGCACTTGTACGAGCGAAATCAGAGATTTCACGGCGAAGACTTGTGTCAGCAACAAGCATTAGGTTGTCTACATTACCAGTTTGACGGAAGATTGAAGAAATCTGAGCATTGAAGCTAGTTTCTGTGAAATCTCCAGTTGTGTGGTTATTAGCTGCAGGTGTTTGGTAATCTGATGGAATGCTTGAATCAGCAGCAACATCACCAGTTGAACCAGTTGCAAGCCATTTACCAAGACCTTGCATTTGGTAAGGTTGGTTAGTACCATTTTCAGCTTGCATAGCATTGTTAGATGCAATAGCAGCTTCGATGTTTCTTTTAAGCTCACGAATTGCTTTAGCTTCTGCTTGAGCAACTTTAGCTGGCCCAACAGAATCAATAGCTTCTTGTAAATCAGAAACCATGTAATCCTTACGGAACTTTTGGATATAGTTACCAAGACGAGCACGACCTGCGAATTTATCCGAGAAATTTAGGACATCAACACCTTCAGAGACACCAGTTGTAGTTGGGTCATCTAATTTGTCTACTGTCCATTCTACGAATGTACTACTAGCACCGCTTTTTGAAGCGGATGAAAGGATTGGAGTTTCTTCTGGAGCAAGAATTGACAAAACATCAGTCAAGTCTTCTCTATTAGAAATTGCCGACCCTTGACCTGTTACTCTTGAAGGAGCATTAGGTGAGAATGTATCTGAGAATGACATAATTTTTAATAATTAACGATTTTTAATTTGTAGGGTTCTGAGAGTGATAAAATCCTTTTTATTTCCACTTTGTCTAAATCGTTGGCCAAGGTCTTTAAGTGCTTTGGCCGACTTTCCCACAGGTTTTTCAGATATAGATGAACCACTTGCTCCTAGGTTACTAGGATTCAAGGTAGGGGACGAAGAGTTACTTTTAATGGGTGTTCTACCATAAATACTATTAGCAGCATGTGCTATTAAGTAATTAAGTTGAGCCCTTAACTCTGGGTCTGCCGATTCGTTTAGCTTTGAAAACCTTGTATCTGACACCATAGCTTCGTAACGATTACGAATATCATTGTCTTCTCCATCAAGCCATTTTAATTCTTCTTTGGCTTTTTGGTCAAAGGCAGTTTTGAGTTGCTTTGAGTGTTCTACTTTTTTTAGGTTTTCTAACTGAGCAGGTAAGAACTTGTCCCTAGCCTTACGGCCGTTTAACAAACTCTTTCGTACATCAGCTTTTGTAAGCTCACGACCTTCTACTTCTGTGACTATATCGTCAGCAGAATAACCATCGGAATTGAATAATACCTCCTCTGCCCACTCGATTACTTGATTTACTTCTTGAGCCTTTTCTTGTAATCCTTGTAGAGAATCTACTGAATCATAAGGGTTGTTGGCTACTTCTTGAGTATTTTCGAGAGGATTCTTTCGATTAAGTTCGGACTCTAGCTCTTGTAATCGTGTCTCAGCCGCCTTTCTTTTGGCAGTGAGTTCACCGAAGCGAGCTACAGCTCTTGAACCTAACTTTTCCGATAATTCCCGGAGGTCGCTCTCCGACATATCATCTAAATCTAACTGTGAAAGAACATCATCAGAACTTTGCAGTTCTTCAGTTTGTTCAGCAACTTCAGTTTCGCTAGAAACCTCTTGGACTTCCTCTTGGACTTCCTCTTGGTTAGTGACTACTTCTTCTTTTGCTTCAACTAAAGGGTCATTGGTATTTTGACCCAACCGGCGAGTTATGAACTGCGCTGGTGACATGTTTGACTGTATCGCTGTATTTTGAGCAGGTTCAGCGTTTCCTGCTTGGATTTCATCTGACATAATGTTTACGCTTTTTAACGCTAAGCGGTAGCGATGTGTTTATTATAAACTATATAGCAATAGTTAAAATTTATTTTAATCGTTCAGAAAATCTGTGTTGCAATTCTCGCCAATTACACATTTGTAAAATTTGGTCGTAGGTAATAATTCTACCTGATATTTGCTGTATATTTTCTACTGTTGAATTATGTAACTCCTCGATGGTCTCTTCCCTCAAGTGTTCTATAGTAGAAAGAAAACGAGCAAAATGCTCGTGTTTGCCTAGGGTTTCTAGGTCTTCTTGTAGATTTGGCATATTATTAATTAGATGGTGTGTTTTTTAATTGTTTGGCATAATCCTTTAGTGCATTTGCCATATTTTCCATTCTTGTTTTAACGCCGCCTTTTTCAGTCTTAATCCCTAATTTCTTAGCTCTTTTGACTTCCTCGACTACATCAAAGTACTCATCATTTAATAAAAACTCTTCAGATGCCTCCTCAAACTTACCTTCATTCATAAGGCCTATTGTTTTTGGACTACCACTTAGTCCACCTCTAAACCAAGAACCAACAATGTTATCTCTTAGGTATTTAGGCATACTATCAAACCCTTGAATATTTTTTTCAATAACAGGAAGCCTTTCAGCTATGTTTTCAAGCAATTTTGGTTCTGCTTCTTTTTCGGTAATAGTATCACCCTCTTTAATGTGTGCACCATAATCACCATGACCAAGTGTCAAGTATTCCTCAAACTCATACTTGTCTGTTCTAGGGTTGTATTTTTTAAGCCTTGTTGCTTTGCCATGAAAACCTTCTAGTGGCTTTATGACATCTACATATTCTTTAGGTTCTAGTGCAATGCTTGTATTTACTTCAAACATTCTTTTGTCACCAGCTTCCGGGATGTTACTAATTTTCTCTTGCATGCCTAGCATATAATCTCCCATTTCCGGGGAAAGACTTTGTACTGGGTAACTAGGTTCTGAACCAATCATAGGTAGATTTTGGTCTACCTTTGATTTTGGATTATTTCCTAATAATGAATTAAGGACATCCTTGAATCTCATATTAGTAACTTCCTTGCTCCATAGATTGTGTTTGAACTCCACCCATTTGTGCTGGTGCTGTTCCAATCTTTCCGATTTGAGCATTTTGTGCTTGTTGCATTTGGAAGGTGTATTGTCCCATATACTTTTCAAGTCTTCCTGCGAAGGATTCATCGGTTTGTAAACGCTCAGAAATATCAGGCTGAGAAGCATACTGTTGTATAGTTTGTATTGCAATTTGTGCACCATTAGGTCTAGCTGGCATTTCGATACCCGCAAATATTTTTGCTAAGTCATCGGTTACTTGTTGTACTATTTGCTCTTGAGCTACTTGCTGTGGTTGTAGTACGCTATCAGCTAAAACAGGGTCTATGCTAAACGCAGCTAAATCAAGTAATGAATTTATGTTAATACGGCCACTTCTATCCAATTGAGTTAATGCTACCATTTGTTGTAACTTTTTCTCTTGAACCTCTGGGTCAGTATTTAGTACATCGTAATTTATTACAACATCAAAATTTTCATCTGGGTTGCCCTTAGTAAATACACCAGCATCAGGAGAACCTGTTACCCTAAAGAATACTTCATCTGGGCCAAATCTTTGAAAGCACTTGTAGCACATTTTCATGACATCAGCACAATGAGTTAAAAACTTATCAGTTAAGAATTGTTTCCTTATTTGAGATATTCTACTAGTTTCATCAAGGCCACATAATCTATCGGCTTGAGCTTCCATAGTTTTTTCCATTTCAATAGAACCCACAGGGCTTGGTGGAGTTGGAGCAAAGTCTAGGTCTCCCTTTCTACGATAAGGTATCATTCTTCCCGGCCCCCAATCTGTTGGTGCTTGTCCAACTGGGTGCATGATAGGAGGCAATGTAGCTAGTGAGTTTCTATCTATTCTAGAATCACGCTCTACTTTTACTTGGTTTTGTATACCTCTAAGAACATCAGGTATTGTTTGTGTATCATACAAACGCTTACTATCTTCAGATAACTTTGTAACTACTACAGGATAATCTTCGTATCCATTAAGTAACTCAAACTTAGCATACCCTTGGGCAACCTCATTGCCATCAAATTCTCTATGGAATACTGTACAATAGATACCTTCTGCACCATCGGCTCTATCGATTAATCTTTGGTATCCATAGACTATTTCAACCAACTCATCGGCTGTGTTTGTAACATCGTAATCAAAGTGACTTCTTCTATTTGTAGCATCTCTTTCAATTGAATCTACATTAACACCACGATAGTGCTCAATAACATAATCAACAAAGTCCTCATCCCAACCATCAGTTACTACTTTGTTTTGTAACTCTTGTGGTGTATAAAATGTTCGCCAAAAACAATATGGTGCTCTTTGTGGGTCAGTAACATAACTAGGAAACAAGAAATCACCATCTGGTGCTAGTGTCTTAACATCAGGGGCATCTACTTGCCTACGAACTATAGGTAATTCTGCTTCGCCTCCTTTTCGTAATGCCTTGATTGCTTTCTTAGCTCTTTTGTTAATAACTCCCGGAAATGTAGATTCCAAGAGTACAGCTAACTCATCATCGTTTTCACCATTAACAATAGCCTCTGCTACCTCTTGTGACATTTGAGCTATTTGCTCTAGGTTGAGTTTTTGTAGATAACTTCTATCTTCTCTTTGCCAACCAACATATGTAACTAAAATACCTCTTTCTAATAAATAGTTAGCACCTAGTTCCATTTCTTTCTTAAATCTAGGAATATAACCTGATGTTGACATCCATTTTAAGAAATCAGAAACCATTGTTGCCCTAGGCAAATCATTAACCTCAACTGGGAACGCTTTTACATTAGCTCTATTTAATGATGACATAAACAAAGAAACTAATCTTGTTATACGCTCATCAATAGTATGAGCCTCCATATCGGCAGCTCCTTCCCATGGGAAAGCATTAGCTCCATGCTTCCTGTGGTCACGAGTTTTACCCGCCCACCAATTTCGTCTGTCATCGTAACTATTTCTACATAAATCAAAGTAACTCTCTAATTCAGTTGTAGTTTGGTCGAACGCAGTTCTTAGAGTTGTAACACTTGGCTCTTTGCTAACATAAGTAAGAGCTTTTGAGGTTTTTTCGTTATCCATATATATTTAGTTATAATATCATATCTATCAACCTCTTTTAGGTGTAGGAATCCATTTGTACTTAACTTTGTTGCCTTCTGTGTGGGATTCAACATAAACTATCTTGTGTGCAAACTTAGATTGCTTTTCTCGCATAGGTATTCTAGCTTGTATTTTTTGAGTGATTTCCTTGATGTACACAGTTAAGAATGCTGGATTCGGAGGTAATGAAACCACCTTACCCCTATAAATAACAGGCATTGGTATGAGCTCTTCGAGCACCCTTTGGCCATCTTCATTAATCCAAGTGTTTCCACCCTTCCCAGTTACCATGTCTTCTTCTAAATTGTTGAAAACAAGTTCAAGGCCTTCCTCGAAAGGTATGCCGTATTCTGTTGTGATATTTTTAAGTTTCTTCTTTGGCATTAGTAGCCTCCCTTTGTATTGTTAGTTGTTAATAGATTACGACCATTTAAATGGTCTGGGCCTTCCCCGGAATTAGACATTCGTAAATATCTAATTACATCGAAGAAATCCTTTAGTGGTTCATCGTTTTTTCCATTAGAACTATAGTTAATTAAACTATCTATGAGATTTCCACAATCTTCGTGTATATAGCATAGCGGCCTATTGGCCTCGTCTATGTCTACATTTGGGTTGTAACTAAACCATTCGTCTAGTGCACTTATACCCACCTCTTCTTGCCTACCATCACTAGGAACAAAGTGCATACCATGGTCGTAGAATGATGTAAACAAGTCATCATTGTTTTCGTTTTCTCTCGCAAAATATCTAGAGTCACCTATACGCTCAATAACCTCTATCCCCAAGTCTTGCTCTATTTCCTTGAAGAGCTCTACATAGCCTTCTACATTATAACCTATTTTTTTGGAGGCTGGCCCAAATCGCCACTTTGGTTCTCCAAAGACAGCCCATTCGCCATATGTACTACGGTCAGGAAATTCTCTTCTGATATAGACCTCACCTTCATCATTAACTGCAGCCCAAATTGATACATAGTTTCTTGCTCCTGCGGGGTCAACCACTTGATAACAGCTGTATTTCCTTTTGTCAGAAATATTTGGAAATCGCATTTTATATCGGTTTTCTTTTTCAGATAGTACATTTACTTCGGTGTTAAATAATGGTAGTAATGATGTCATTGATTTTACAGGGACACCATAAGCACGAACTAGTATTTCGTCCTCCGGGCGGCCTCGCAAATCCTTTGCTATTCTATCATAACCACCAAATGGGTTTTCGTCAGAATGTAAGTACACAATTCCGGCATCTCTATCAGGGCTATATTGTTCTATAGGTACTTCCCTATTGCCAAGGAGTTCAGCACTTCTGGTTTGTTTAGTTTCTGAACCCTTTAAATAATCACTAATAAATGGTGTATAACCATCAATAGGTGTAAATCCTATAACCATCTTAGCATTTCTAGTAGCTAATCTAAACCTAAGAGTGTTTACCAATGAAGCATCTCCAAGGTACTCATCCAACCATGCACCTAGGTTTATACCATCGTAATCCTTGAACCCAAATTCAAAACCCTCCAAAATAGTTTGGTTATTACTATATTGAGTATATGTCTTGAAATCTACCCTAGTCTTAGTATCAGGGAAAATAAAGCTACTACCAGTGAAACCATTTTGCATAGAAAAATTAATATACCCATCTATGCTCTTTGTCTTTCTCTTAAACTCCTTGGGCATCATTTCCCAAATTGCAGCTTGTTGAATCTTTACACTAGTATCAGCGTTCTGAGAAAAGCATACTATATGACCATTGTTATTGTCCATGACGGATTGCATAACCATCTTTGCACACCCAGTAGTCTTACCACTACGATTTCCACCAAGTACCAAACACTCATTGTAGCTATTGAGACTTGTTCTCATTCGCTCCCAACCATTCAAATCAAAACCATACCTAACAGGGTCTTCTTCAGAAGCCTTGATTCTACCCTCGTGGTTTTCATACAATGTTTTTAACAACGATGGGTCATTCTTACCAAGAAGAACTATCTCCTCATCACTAGGTGATTCCAAAAATGGATGTTTGCTAAACTTCAGTTCCATCTATTTCATCTCCCTCTTCCTCATCTTGCCATAGTATATCTAAATCCCCAAAGGCATTCATTGTCATATCCTCATGAGTCTCGTGTATCAACATCCTACCTACCCTATGATTACTATAATCATAGAATAAATTACCCTTGTCATCCATAACTATAAACATATAGTTAGCAAAGTGCTCACCTAGGTTGCCCTTTACATTGTCAAACAAGTCATCGTATTCTTTACCTATCTTGGACATTTATATCTATACTATCGTCTTTTAGTTTCTTTAATCGCTCTTGTGCCGCCTTTAAAGTATCTTCGTAATCTTGTTGTGTTACAATTTGCCGCTCTTCAGATATAGAGGTAGCCTCACCCCTAGCCGTCATAGTTTCCCTATAAGCATTACTCTTAGCTATGCTCAACTCCTTCAAGTCCTTGAAGCTTACCTCTAGTTCCGGGTCATTCTCCAAACGCTCACGAACTTTGCCTATCAAATCCTCCTCTAGACTACTTAGTTGCATATAGTTCCTAGCCGCCAATTTGCCAGCTACATCCCGCAACTTGCCCAAATGGTCAGCGTAGTCCACCAACACTTGTATTACAGTATGCCTATCTATGTTGTACTTCTTTACTATATGAGTTTGGCTTTTGCCAATACTATACAAGTACAATATCTTAGCAACCTTCTCTGGTTTGTGCCTCGACAGACTCTTTATCTTTAGTAACTCCTTGTCCTTCGATATCTCTTGTATCGCATCTTCAATAGCAGCGTTTAACTTAGACTTATCTTTGTCCTTTGGCATATTGTTGAGATTGTGTCTCAAGAGTAATGGTGTCAACATAAAAACCCCTTGAAAGCTAATTTTTTTTAATGGCCACTATATGGGTCTTCGTACTGATACAAATTCCGGTTGTTAACCCCCACCCCCCTCTTGTTGAGATTGAGTCTCAATAACATTAAATAATAGTATACATTTGTTCACTAGTGTACAAAAAAGTAGTGAACATAAATATACATTGCCTGTTTTTGGCCTATTTGGATTTTTTTTATGAGATTTGTTAATTTTTTCGTAAAAAACAATATATTAAAGAGGCCATTTATTAAGGCCTTTTTAAGGGGGGATTTTAGGGGGAAAATAAATGATTTTTTTTCTTGATTTTATTAGGAAAATTTACCAAGATAAAAGCATGGAAAAAATACATAAAAACATCATAG
>VMHT01160407.1_pt1 | contig 24568 bp, 38 predicted proteins | sample 4693611 | NCBI WGS metagenome assembly VMHT01 (sample SAMN12280063, study PRJNA550983) | marine metagenome | isolation source: seawater sampled from same location over 5 years 0.02-0.2 micron viral filtrate | place: USA: collected off the coast of southern California halfway between the port... ...
ATGAACGTTGTACTCCTCGCTCCATCTCATTATCTCTTGCACTATAGCTGCTGATTCCTTGATGTCGTTAACGTCTAGCACTAGGTCAGCAACACCATCGATAATAACAAGGCCTGTTTCATCCTGATACTTGTCTAAGTACCAATCAATAAACTTTACCCTTTCATTTGCAGGTAATGTCCTCATTGCATACGGATCATAATCTAGGCCATCGTATTTAGATATATCCAAAACTCTGCGGAATACCTTTTGAGCGTGGAATATACCTTGCTCAGTATCGAAGTGAACTAGCTTAAGGTCTTCTCTGTGACCTCTTATTGCGCCTGTGCAGTCCGTTTTACCGGACAAGTAGGCTCCTGCAATCATTGATATAAAGAAAGTCTTCTTACTTTTTGGTGGTGCTTGTACAAAGCTGAAGTTTCCATAGGTTCCTATGGGTGTTGGATATGTGTCGTCTTTTGATTTGTATGTGCCATAGCTAACAGCTATTGGCGGGTACTCAACCTCTGCGTATGGGTTTACCGATAATTCTGCCCTTAATTGTTCGTATCTTTCGTCTAATGTCATCTCTCTTAAAATTAGTGGTTAAAAAAGGGTGAGGTTTTAAGCCCACCCTTTAAGTAAAACAAAAGAGACAACACTAGAACTCTAAACTAGAGTCAAGGGTTTCGGTTTCGGCTGGAGCTAAATCTCTAGCCGTTTTTATATTACCATCAGTCCAGACAACTTTGCCGTTTCCGATATAGGATTTTTTGGTTTTAGCTTCACGCTCCTCTTTTGATTGAGCGTAGAAGACGGATGCATTCTGACCGTATTCAGACAACTCATCACGAGTTGCTACGGTTAGATTAAGGTATTGACCTTTATTTAGTTTACTTTTATCGATTTTCTTTACATCGATTGAGATTTCAGTTAATGCTGCCATATTTATTTATTTACAAGTTTAATTTTCGCTGCATCTGAAATGTTGTATTTCAGTTGCACCTTTTCTATGTTACCTCCATTGTCCATATAGTTCTTTACTTTATCGAACTCAGGGGTATTCGGTTTAAGAATAGCTTTATTTACATCAACCTTTTTAGGTTGAGCAGTAGCTGTCTTTCCGTGTGTGTTAGTCGCATCTGCATCTTTGGTGTCATCAATTAAGAATAAACCGTTTAACGCATACTTGCGAGCGTATGAAGAAGAAGATCCAAACGACTGGGCAATATCCATTCCCTTTCTGTTTGGGTCAACCCCAGCCTGCGCACTTACGGTAATTTCGTCTGTGCCGTCAGTAATCTTAGCCAATGCTTCAATAAATGGAATTTCTCCATTGTAGAATTGGTCGTCTATAGTCAGAACAATTCCTTGCTCTGCGAGAAGCGGTTTGACAGCCTCAAGGATGTCTTCACAGCTTCGGTAGTTATACTTTCCAAAGTTATTCCTTTGGTTCTTCGGTGCTTTCAGTCTCCCCTGAATAGCAACCAACTTATTTACTAGCGTAGTCATATTGCAAATATATACATTATTTTTGATTTACAAAATAATATTAAAGTTATTGAAGTTCTCTGCGTATTTATTTGTCAAAGACATACGCATTGACTTCTGCTCATCGTTAGGAACTATAAAAAAACCATCATATTTTTCAAATCATATAGCAAAGTAGTCACACAGGTGCTTGGCGTATACACCGCCTTCTCTGTGCATAGTAACCATCATATTTCTAATAGGGTCTTCTACTCTATTTTTGCTTACATATTTTATCTGAAACTTAAATGTTTTTCCACCCTTCTCTATTATGCAGTCATAAGGCGAAGAATCTAATAAAGGCATAGAAACATTAAACCCCTCCTTCATTGCTCTTGTAGCGAACTTGTATTCGGCAAAACAACCTTTTTGATTCCTGTCCATATGTGCGATATTAAGAGTTTATCTCCTCATACTCCTCACACTTAAAAGACAACATACCGATTTTTATATCACTTTCGTGGCACTCCTGTTTGAGGCTTTTAATCAGCGTATTATTTTCTCTGCATTCTAAGTGTAAGTTAGCCACATATACGGCTATCTCATTCAGTGATTGCACGACCTGAGGGTCGTGGTCTTTTAGTGTCTGTGATATTAAGTCGAAGTTATTGTAAAAGTTTATTTCGTGTATTGCATCCATATCTTTTTGTTTTATGCTGCTAATATATAAAACTTTTTCTAAATACCTAATGTAATATTATTACATACAATTTATTTGTATGTAATAGTATATATAATATATAATATAATAATAATATATAATATAATAATAAAGTATAATATATAATATAATATAGGGCGTAATCCCTTTAAAGGGGATTAGCCCCTTTATTTTATACTTCTTTCGTGTATTATTTCAAATGGAAATATGGAATCAGCCTTCATATCATCGTTATCTACATAGATGTAATTGTCGTGTATTCCTATACGGGTAAAGCCAGCTTCCAGAAGGGCTGCTATTATCCGGTACCGTTTATATGTGTTTTTGCATTGTATTACGGCTGCTCTGCCGATCAAGTGTGATGAATGCTCAAGTTCGTTTATACTGCCCCTGCACCCGTAACAGACAAACCCCTTAAGTACTTTGAACTTTAGCTCGGCTAAATCCCTTGCTTCGTCCAACATCCTTAGGAAATGTCTATCCATATTCTTGAAGCCAGTAGAGTGCTTATCGCACCACTGACAGTCAAATTCTTCGTATTCGAAGTTTTTAAGCTCGTGTATACCCACTGCGTTTAAGAATTAGCCTACTGCGTTTAATGATTAACGCCCTTGACCCCTATAAGCTTTCTTGTGCCCTCTTTTGCCTGGTGATGCATTTTTAGAATGCACACCTGGTCTTTTTGTTTTCCTGCCTCCACTATATAGACTATCTATCTTCTTTGCCACTTTTCTTATTCTTTTCCCAAGTTCTACCTACGAAATAAGCCCCATAAACCGTTATAAGTAGGCTCTGGAAGATTGGCACATACTGTTCCTGTACCCTAAACCCACCTATATTACCATCCGTAAAAGCCAGTAGGGTAAACATAGTTGTTAGAAACACTAATACCAAAGGACGTATGTTCTTTGACAAGAACGAGTCCGATTGCATATCGTACTTCCAACGCTCTGTTACTTGGTCCTGCGCCTCCTTGTCAGCCTGCTCAAGCAGCTCCTGAAGCTTCTGCTTGGCTTCTAAGCGTTCTTCGTCACTTGTGTGGAGGTTGTCTATTACTTTCCCAATATCCTTCAGTAAACCGCCTGTAATGGCTTGAAATAGCTTCTTCATTAGTATAACCAAGTTAAGTTTTGTGCTTTGTCTGTGTCGATATCAGCGTGAATAAAGGTTTTGGCAACCCCAATGCGTTTAAAGCCTACGTCTAAAAGGCAGGTAATTAAGTTGTGTCTGTCCCTTGAGTTATCGCAATGGATATCCACAGCCAATCCTTTGAGATGGCTGCTGGATTCTACACCGCCAACCTCTTCATTCCAGAAAGGCGTTCTGAACCCACTAGTTATGTGAATGGGCTTGTTAAACTTATCTCTGGCTTCATCAAGCATCTCTAAAATACGCTTGTCCATCATCTGACCACTACCCTGTACGTCAGGACTGTCAAACTCTGAATAGTTAAAGTATCTTAACATAAACCGCAATGAATACAAATATCACACATTATTTCTTCTTTTTTAACTCGTACCACTTTTGAACCGTGTAACCAATAGTAACAACAAGTAAAAGTATCTTAAGGCTATCTTCTAATATATCCATTGTACTAACTGTTATAGCTGATAAGTTGATTACGTAAAGTTTAAACGAGTTTAAATCCATAATTAAAAGTTTCTACCTAAAAAGGTGTGTACACCGTTTCCTTCAACGGTTATTTCGTAAGACTTCCATCCATAAGGACTTTCGTCTAAATCGTCCCACAGAACGTCTATGCTGTACTTGTCTGCGTATTCAGGCTCTACTGACCACTCATCGTTTTCATCATCCCATACAGGCTCATTCGTAATGATATGTCCTATATGAACAATAGCGTGGTTGCCCTCCAAGTAAGAGTGTTCGTCTACCTCTGTGTGCGGAAGCGAGGCAATCTTTTGCTGTGCCTGTTCCTTTGAGTTAAATTCGTATTTCTTGAATAGTTCCATTAGCTTGTAAGTGTTGTTAGTTCGCTTTCTGACAGTTCTTCATTAAATAGCATAAATTGGTCGCAACTATTTCTTTTACCTGTATCTGTGTTATCTCGTAATTGACCAATAAGCACACTGTCCGGTGTATCGCTAGATATGTAAGGCACAGAAGTTAAGCCTGTACTATCAAGAACTTCTGTTCCGTTTATATAAACTTTTGCGGCAGTTGCAGATATAAAGCATACAGCTATTTTGTACTTGGTGTTTTTGTTGCTTGTGAACGATATTGTTTGACTGTTGTCCGTAGTGTTTCTTCTTCTAAGCGTTAGTTCAGAGGTACTTTTAAAGTTCAAAGAAAAGTAGCAATCCAATACTCCACTATGGTGTAATGAAAATGCAACTTGCGATGTAAAACCACTTGCGTCATAATCATCTATGTTACCTTGCCAAAATGCAGTAAAAGGATAATTAGTAGGTATATTTGCAAAAGTTGTTTTATTACAACCATCTACTGTCCTTGTAGTGCTTCCTGAGGAAAGGTTTGGTATATATGAAGTTGCGTAACTACCACTCTCAAACTGCACACCCCATATAAATCCATTACCTGCCACACCTGTACTTTGTGTACTTGTGTCGCTATCAGTAAAAAAGAAATCAACGAAATCACCACTTGCTGTTGCGTTATCTGTTGCAACTATTTCTACTTTTATCCAATCATTAGGGTACTGTTCTATCGATGCGCTTGTTACATTTGTGCCTTTGTATGCTATTGTATTTGTGTTAAGGTCAATAATAGTGTTACCATTCGCAGGTGTAGTACCATTAAGCACAAATAAACTTCTTGCGTTTAAGTATCTTAAATCTCCTTTTTTAGCAAAGAACGACCAAGCATAAGTACCGCTTAATACAACACCTAAATTCTTTCTTGTAAACGCACCACTTGTTTGTGTTAACTTGTTTCCTGTCAAAGAGCCATTAGGAGAGGTTGTGTTATCATTATCTACTGATGTGTTAGTAAGAGTAGTGCCTTGATTTAAATCTTGACTATATGTGTATATATTTTCCCTTTGAGGCTCTAACAGTAAGGTAGGGTCTTGTGGATTAGATGGGTTGTAGTCAAGCCTTGCTTGGTCTGCCACTACGCTTTCTATAAGTCCGTCTTTGTTTACTCTAGTAGCACCTGCGGCGCTATCTACTGTAAAATCGCCTGTGCCATTGCTAGGTACAACAGAATACAGTTTATCATCAGCAGCCTTATAACCGCTAGGTATCTGTACTAATGTAGCTTTTTGATATATATCAGCTAGAGCCATTATTCATCTGTTTCCTCCTCTTTACTCTCGTTGAATATCTTTACGATTTCCTGTACCTGTGCTATGTGAGCAATAGGCAAAGAGTTAAGAATTGCGTTTATACGTTGTATTTGTTCGTCTGTAATTTGCATATCTGAAAGTTTTTATTCAGGCAAATCTACGTAATCTGCTTGATAATCCAAAGGCAAATGAGCCTCCATATCAGATATTTGTTCACTTGTCAATTCGTCTTTGTAGAAGTCGTTAGCTAGTACCCACTTAAAGTGGTGCTTGATTGCATCTACATTCTCCCCTTCGCTTATCTGTGCTAATTGGTCAGGTATTTGGCTTGTGATAACTTCTTTGTGGCTATCTTCAGTATTCTCTGATGTTATTGCGTTTATATACATCTTTTATGCTTTTAATAATTCGACTTCTGCTTTCAATTCTTTTATAGCTTGTACGAGTACAGGTATTAGTCTACCATAACTTGCTTCTAATCTGTCGGGATTGTTATCATAAACAAGTTGTAGGTTTTCATCATCTACCTCTTGTAGTTCTTGAGCGATAAATCCTAAATCTTTTTGACCTACTTTAGCACCATCTCGCATATTCCAATCAAATGTTACAGGCTGTAATTGACTAATCAAATCAAGACCATAAGTGGATGGCTGTACATTTGTTTTATCTCTACTATCAGAGAGTGCAGATATTGTTTGCACTTGACATCTTAATGTAGCTATGTTTGTGTCTCCTAAAGTTATTTCATTGTCTACGCTTCCTGAACTTACATTAGCGTTGTGTCCAATAACTATGTTGTTGCTCCCTGTGTTCAGAGAACCTGCCGAGCTACGACCAATAACAACATTACTTGTACCTGAACTGATGGCATTACCTGCCGCTGTGCCTAAAGCTGTATTGTACGCACCTGATGTTAATGCAGTAAGTGCTGTCCTACCAATACCTGTATTTTGTGTTCCTACTGAACTACCACTAACACCAAGACCTGCTTGATAACCTAAAAAAGTTGATAAGGTACCTGTGTGAAATTTACCTGCTTGATAACCAACAGTAGTTCTTGAACCACTTGTTGTATTAGAATAACCTGCTTCGTATCCTATATTTGTATTGCCTGAACCTGATGTTTGTGAGTAACCTGCTTGGTAGCCTATTGATATGTGTCCTTCGGCAGTTGAACTTCTCCCTGCATTATCTCCAATAGCTATGTTTTTTGTCGCTGTTGTTAGAAATTGACTTGCCTCGTGTCCTAAAGCTATATTGTCAGCACCATTTGTATCTATTCTATATAAAGTATGGTATCCTATGGCTGTGTTTCTATTTACTGCTGTTTTACCACTTCCAAAAGACATTGCACCTGCACCGACAGCCACAGTCCTATAACCACTTCGCCCAAAACCTGCGCTGTTCCCTATTAAGGTAGTATCGCCCATCAAATTAGTACCTGCTGCTGCACCCGCATTGTAGCCAACTGCTGTCGCATTTTGTGAAGTTGTTAATGTGTTTAGAGCATTTGCACCAATAGCCAAGTTGTAATCTCCTCCTGTTAAATTTTCTAAAGCATCTACACCTAGACCAAGATTGCCTAAATCTCCGCTTCTACTCGCAGGAATTTCTACAAAATAAGCATTTTCATTTGTGTTTTCTATTGTAACATCTGAAAGCCCATTCAGATCAGATGCTCCTCCGCTGCTTAAATTGCTAGGTGCTATCCTTACGTTATCACTACCATCGTAACCTACAACGAAGTCTACGTTTGCACTATCTGTTTTGAGCGTAAACTCACTAAATTTTTTATTTGCCATTTTTTTATTCTTCTATAATTATATTGTCTCCGTTTTCAGCTATTAGGAAATCTCCGTTTTCTGCTGTAACTCTGTTTAGGGTTTCTGCAATACTTTGGTAAATACTTCCCCAAGTGCTACTTACAAATCCCCAGTATGTTGTTTCGTATATCTTTCCGAACGCCATTATTTCTCTCTATATTTTTTATAACAAATAGCCAATGCTTGGTCCTTACCGTATTCCGAGCTTATTTGGACAATACATCTTTGTATAAATTCCCTTTGCTCTTCTCCTGATTTTGGTTCTGGTATTGGCATATACTTAAAAACTGCTTTAGCTTAATTATGTTTTGTTTCTTTGGTTTATATCTCATAATACCCATCCGTTAAAATTATCTGACTTGTCAGGATACATTCCGTCTTGGCTAGAATCATTATATTCGGGATAGCTACTACTATTGTCAATTATGTAATCTAAAAACCGTCTAGTATAGAACTGAGCTTTACTCTTTGAGTTCTCTACCAGATAGTGTATCTCTTCCATCGAAGGAGTCTCTGAGGACTCACTTCGATGTTTATAAACACCTCCGTTACTTACTTGGTAAGATGCAAACATATAATAGTCTGACTGTGCAAACCAAATTAGCATCGGTGTTATATAGTCGTTCAGGAGTGTCTTGTAGGCTGCATTCGCAGAGTCATTTATAGTGCCACCAGTAATTAGTGTGGACATTTTATCATATAGACTTGTACCCAGATAGTTCTGAATATGTATATCTTGGCTTACCTCTATGAACTGAATAAACTTATCAGCATCCACAGAGCCTCCCACAAGAGACTTTCTCCTTAGGTCGTTAGTCGTTACGAACAGTGCCTTCGCCATCTTCTTTCTTTTTAAATAGTGATTTTACTCGGTCCATTGCAGACAACTTCTCACCTGTTTCTTCCTCACGTTTAATTTTAGTTTCGATATTGTCTAGCTGAGTAAACTCAATCGGCTGTAGAGTAACAAAGTATAGGTTGAGGTCAATCTCATTGAACATCAATATAGTCTTCAAGCACTCTATAATCTTTTCCTGGAATGGGCGTATAACAATGTTGTCCATAAGAACTGAAGCAGTCCTTAGCTCCTCTGCGTTATTCCCAAATCCCGTGTTGTCCTTGATTCCAAGAAGTATCGGAGAAACAACTCTGTGACCGAGCATAATCTTTTCACGAGCCTCATCAGCAAGGAACTGATACTGTGCGTGTGCATCTGGGAGGTGTATAGGCTCTATGTCCGCTTGACGGTCTGGGTCTTCATTGAACGCTAGAATGAACTTACCTGAGTTGGATGTCCCTCCGAATTTATCTTGGATTTTGCTTTCAATTAGTTGTTGAGCCTCTTCATCAGGAACTCCGTTGTTGAAGTTAATCAGTAACGATGGCTGTAGACCGTTTAGTATATTGTTAATATGGTAGTTAGATACCTCTTCTTCTAATGAGCAATACTGCAAACATCCTTGATAGTCCACAGGGGCATAGTAATAGAATCCAGGTCTGTATGGCTTAATAACAAAAAGCTCCCTTAATTCACTACCCTTTCCGTTTCCGAATGTTGGTATTCTCTTTGGGCTGTCAGATGGCTTATACTCATTCCACTTCGGGTGGTAGTAATACGCCCTTATCTTTCCTTCGTCTGCTTTTTCCGCTCTTAGCGTTTCCATAGGGAAATGCGTAAGAGATGTAATTCTAGTTTTACTTTTATTATATACAACTTGAATAGCACCCTGACCAAGTAGTTTGTAATCATTAACTATCTTTTTTACCTCTTCGTCTTTTAGTATCATTTTAAAGCGAGCATACATCTCAGGCTTTTCTTCGCTGTCTGTCGCATTAAGTCCTCTTCCGTAAATCATATCTACAATACCGTTGATACAGCAAGAGTTTGTTGGGCTGCTCAGGTAATTGTCAATTAGTCCTCCAAAGTAATTGTTATCCTCCCCATAGGTAACCCAATCATTTCTGTAGTCCTCCTTAATTTCAGGAATAGTATAGCCCTGTAGGTTTACTACTCTAATTGTTCCTGTTGGTTTATTCTTTCTAGGCATATTATATTGTTATATATTTTTCTCCAGTAGGAGCAGCACTATGCTCTGTATATTTCCCTGTGTTTAGTGTGTGCTTTTGCGTTCTGTCGGTTTGTGCCGTAACATAAACCTTATCCCTAAACAACAGTGTAGAGCCTTGCTTTAGCTCCATAAAATAAATACTACCTTCAGAAAGTATTGAGAATGTACAGGGTATGCTTATGTAGTTACCCACTATCGTTGAGGTAAGGTTTGTAAGAGTCTCTGTAGTTCCCGTTCCATCTCTAGTAATCACCAAAGTAAGATTGCTAGCCTCGACATAAGTTCTTGGTATAATCTTAATTATTTGAGAATTTGTAGATGGAAGTAATACTTTCATATATATATAACTCAAAGATGTATTATTTGTTTACAAAAAAGCCCCACCATAAAGGTGAGGCTTACTGCGTTTAAGAACCTACTATGTTTAAGAGTTAGTTCCTTGAACTATTGTTACTGTACCAGCTAATCCAGCGAATGGATTTGCAGCAGTAGCTCCTTCTAGGAAGTTAGCAGGAAGCAACTCTTGACCTGTAAGAGTCAATGTGTATCCGCTTAAATCTCCCATTGCAGCACCTGTTACAATAGTACCTCCACTTACGTCAGCACCGTGTTCTAATCCCATTATAAAGGCATTGCCATTATAATCTTGGACAACAACGTGAGGTCTTCCGAATGTTAACAATTTCAATTCCTTGTGGTCTTGTATTGTAAGTTTATGAAGTGTTAGGTTTAGTGTTTGCTCATAGAAAGTTGTTCCGTTTTCTCTCGATGAGTTAATAGTTTGTTCAAAAGAAGAGTTACCCTTAACATCATATTCGAAAGCACTAACAGTCCCTAAGTCATCAATAACGTCAGTATTTGTACCATCAAAAGTGGTAGTAATAGAGCCGAAATTAAGGAAATAAACAGACTGAATGCCGCCAACTACATCTTTGCAGGGTTCTTTTCTTCCGAGTGTTAAATCACAAGCCATAATTATTTAAGTATTATAAAAAAGGGCAGGTAGGCTTTAAGGCTTACCTACCCCTTTTAGATTAGTGTTTCAGTTTACTAAGAGTACAATACTAAATCAGAACCTACTCCGATTTGTACGCCTGCTGTATATCTCATAATAACTCTCACGTTTTGAGAGCCATCGATATCAGACATATCAATAACCTTAACTTCGTTACGGTCATCTAATAGACCTGTACCAAAGTATAAGTTAGATTTAGTTGTTAAGTACATCTTGTTACTTCCTGAGCCTTTAGCAACAAAGATTGGAATACCCTCAAAAGAAAGTTGTCCACCATTGTACCATTGTGTACCTTTACTGTCTGTACCTGCAGCTCCTATACCTGAAGCAAAACCACCTAAAGCACGAATGTATGCTTGGGCTACGTTTATAGATACATAAAGTGTTAGGTCTTCTTTCCCCATAATACCAGGAGCGTTAGCAACAGCAGAGTCTACAACAAGACCCATTTGAGCAATAACATTAGCTGATGTAATAGCTTCAGCAGTAATATCGTTTACTGAACTGTCATTAAGTCCTAATGTAAGAAAACCATCAAAAGAACCTTCTCCAGCAGTACCTGACCATATAGATGATTCAGTTGCTTTAGCAACTTCAGCAGCTACTTGTCCGATTACGAAATCAGAAAATAGTGGGGGTAGGCTGTCAAAAGCAGAATAACCCATCTGAGCAGCTTCCCAGTCAGCGTGTAATTCTTTTTTACAGATTTGTAGGTTAACTTGTAACTCAGTAGGAGTAAGCACTTTTTCAGTAAGTGTTAAACCAGAAGTAGTTGCATCAAAGTCACAGTCCGCAGAACGAACGATATTTGAAAAAGCCCCTACTTTCATAGCCGCCTTGTACTTTACGTTAGGCAGAATAGTGATGGCACCTTGATCTAAGGTATCAGCAGAGAAAAGTGATGCAGCTAAATATTTACCTGCAAATTCCCCAGCATAAGATGAACCAGTAATAGTTGGATTTGGCATTTTGTTTTATTTTAGTTGTTTGTTATTTTTGACATTACTTTGTCAAGAGTTGATTTACTTCTGTTTTGCGCAAACAGTTGCGTAGGTTTCTTAGACACCTCTGCCTCTGGATTATGAGATAATGGCTCTACAGCAGGTTCTTGATTTGATAGTTCTGTTGGAACTTCCAATTCTTCCTTTTGTGCAGTAAGCTCTTCAATCATACCTTTCATTTCAGCCATAGCTTTAGCAAGGTCTTCTTTAGTAGCATACTTGTCCATCTTATCCTCGTCTTCCATTTCTTCTTTGACTTCTTCTGTTTCTTTTAGCTCTTCAGTCATTTCAACTTCTTCAGTTTCTTTAACTTCTTCAGCAGCTTCAACTTGGATGTCCTTAACGTCTTCAGACAATTCTACTTGCTCTTCAGCTACGGGAGACTGCTCTTCAGCAGTTTCTTCCTTAACGTCAGTGTTAAGTAAAACATTCTTGAAACGCTCTACGATTTCGTTAGCTTTCATATACGAATTAAATAAGGTTAAACAATAATTAACTAACTATTTAACTCAAAGATTATATGTTTGTTGTATTTTTAACTAGTTCCGCTAGTTGGACCGATGCCTTGTGCTTGTAGAGAGCCGTCACAGCATTTTTTACTGTAACTTTTACCGTCTTTGCATAAACATCCTCTGCGACCGCCCGTTGGGCTGCTATTTGATGGAGTAACGAATTTCTTTCTCATTTAGATGATTTAGGGTGTTTCTTTGGTAACAAATCGTAATCTGTAGTGTATTTAGCGTTCTGTGGTCTTCCATTCTTCACTAAGTACAAAAACGCATTTACTCTTGCAAACGCCCACTGAGATGCTGACTTAACTACAGGAGACCGGGAAGTATTGAACGCCCCTAAACCTCTCTGAAATACAGAAGATAACACTCCTACAGTCACTCCGTAGCCTAGTTTCTCTTTGTACTTCTCGTTAAACTCGTCTGCTTTCTTTTGAAGGGATGCACGGTCTTTTTGGGAGACCTTAGCACCCGTCTTTCCAGATGCATCACCTTTTGCGGACCCCTCACCCTTTGGTCTAGGGTTCGGAGTGTCCGATTTGGGAGCTTTAGGAGAGCTTTTTACGCCACCTCTTGGTCCTACTTCTGCCATCTTAACACACTTGCCATAAACCTTTTTGTAGCCCTTTGGGCATTCGGATAAGTCTTCTAATTTGTGCTGCCCACAGGGCATATACCAAGTTTTGCCCTCAAATTCGTGTGTGTGATGTCCTTCGCAGCCGATATCTTGTGCTGCTTTCTCTGCAAGTTCCTTTGTTGCGTATGCAAGGCGGTCATCTATGATTGCCATATCATCGCTTATCACCATAGACTCTAATTCTATCTCGCCTAACTCTTTTAGTTTGGAAGTAGCCCATCTAAAACCTGCTTTACCGCCCCAAGCATCATACATTAGCTTTCCACAGCCATCTGAGTAGCTGGTAGACACTTCTAAGTCCTTTGCGTGTCTAGCAAGGAAGCTACGCATTCTCTTAATGGTTCTAACACTTAAATTCTCACCAGAAGCTAGTTGTGATGCTCTTGCTTTGCCTACAGGCGTTCCGCAAGACCCCCAACCATTCTCTTTAACGTATTCTAAGACGTTCTTAGCGTTGTTCTTGACTGCATCGGGGTAATCAGAGTATGTTTCCAATTCAGTGTCTATAGCGTCAGCTAATTCCTCTAATATATCAAGGGCTTCAAGCTCTGCTTGCTCAGGAAGTTGCTCTTGTGGTCTTTCCATAGCATCTGCGAAGTGTCCTTCGATGCTAAAGCCTTTTACTTTGCCTGTTTTGACATAGTTAGACCATAATGATTCGTCATATACCTTCATAGAGACCATCCAAGTGCCATTAGGCAGGTCAAAGCCGTATTTACGGGACTTATCTTGGTTTGTGTCGTCTATAATCCAAGATTCTACGACAGATAAACCTTCTAACTCTCCATCGTGTTCTAAGGTAGCGTTGTTTTGATATCCTTTAGTCAGGAAAAGCTCTGAGGCTTTTCTGACGGTATCTTCAGAGAAATAAATATAGTATTCATCATTTCCAGTTCTGCGATATATCTTTTTGTTAGGGATTAGAGCAGGACCCATAAGAATCTTCTTCTCCTTGTCCACTTCTGCTAGCTTCACTTCTTGTGAGCTGAGCATAATGAAGTCTTCCTGTATTGCAGGGTCGTCTACGATTGAAATAGCGTCTATTCCACTGATTTCGTTTTCCTCGTCAATTATAAGCTCGATTACTTTTATTTCTTCCATATATAAATAACTTACTAAGTTGCTTTTTGTTCTTATCCACCGAATGATGCCGTTCTCCTTGTGTTTCTGTCAAGTTCCTGTTGCGTTGTAATGTCTTTACCTACAACAAAAGCTCTTAATGGTCTAGATTGAGTACCTGCAACCGTTTCCGCTAACTGACTTTGTGCGGTAGCCCCTACTACGTTGAAGTCTGGAGCTTGAATCGCTGGAGCAGCACCACCGCCGCCGCTAGGTGGTGAAGCAGAAGATGCTTGACCAGACTTTATACCTTTTATTGCGTTTCTAGCCGCTAAAACACTAGCTGCTATTCCTAAAGCTGCAGATATTTTATTAAGTGTTACGAATGGTTGCCCTAGTTGCACGGGAAATGCGGCAACTGCTTTTGCGTTTGCTGCCGCAGTGTTTATTATTATACTACCTATACCTGCCGCTTGTTCTGCTATTATAGCCGCAATCTTAGCCGCCTTACTTTGTTCACCTAATTGGTCTAGTAATCCTGCAAAAGAAGATAAGGTATTAACGTAAGCCATTTGTATTTTAGTCCTGGCGTTAATCTCTTTAATAAGTTGATTAGTTTCTCTTCTGCCAGCCTGCTCCCTTTTAGAGGCAAAGAACTCACGTATTCTGTCCTTCTCTTGTTCTATATTTACAAAACCATCAAGTTCGAAGGTAAGTTCGTCGGCTCTATCTAAAGCTGCTTGTTCTGCTATTTCATCGTACTTCTCTTTCTTTGTTACAAACTTACTTAGAAACTCGTCAAATTCACTAAGAGCAAACTCGAAATCCTCTACACCGCCTTCTTCCGTAAACGACAGCCCATCTAATTCCTCTTGCATTCTAGCTATTTCCGCAAAATCCTCAAAAGCTCTTTTTGAAACCTCTGATTGCTCTAATGTTTTAGCTGTAGTTAAGTCAATTAAAGGTAGCGCACCCTCCATTAGTCTAGCTTTTTCTTGGTCTAATAGGTTTACTTTACTCAATAACTGTATGTGTGACCCTAATTCATCATTGTATTTTTTTTGAGCGGTCTTAGCTTCACCAATTAAAGGACCAATTACCTCATTCATTTGCTTGTAATCACCTATATTACCAGTAAGTTCTTTGCTGAGAGCTTTTAAGTCATCAAGAGATTTACCTCTGATATCTGAAAGTTTTAATTCTTCATCTGAGTATTTATTTAGTCTGTTTAAAAGATTCTGTAAATTAACATCTCTATTTTTTTCTGATTCTTCTAGAGATAAATCAGCCTCAAGGAGGTTTTTTCTACTTTTCTTTAACTCATCATTAAGTTCCTCTTCTTTTTCCCTTAAAGCTAGGTAGTCTTTTATTTTTTTACTTCTCTCTTCTTCGTTTAAAGTTTGGTCTTTAAGTATATCTTTAAGTTTCTTCTCTGTTTTAACTAATTCAGAAGTAATACCTTCTTTTTCTAACGTATTTAAGTTAACTTTAGAAAGCGCATCAGCTAAGTCGTTTTGAACTATAACTTGCTCTCTTACGGATAGAGTTAAATCTTCTACACTTTCTTTAGCTTTTTGTGATTTTTGAGAGAAGAAATCTAGTGCTGAAATAACAGCCTGAAAAATTAATATAAAGCCTAAGGGTCCTTTAGTTAAAGTGTTCTTAAGAACAAGTATAGCGTTTTTAAAACCACCTGCCGTAGTGATAAGTGTGACGAATAGGGTGGATAGTTGAGAAAGGTTGTTTGCAATACCCCTAATTCCGTAAGGTAAATCCGATATTGTCCTACCTAATTCAACAAGAGTTGCGCCAGCAAGACCCGATTTATTCATCAGGTCTACGTTTTTCTTACCTAAGTTATCGGTTGCGTTACTAGCTGCATTAGATGATTTAGCTACATTTTTCATCTCCTTGTCAACCTGCTTTAATGACGAGGCAACTCCATTCATAGTCACTTCTACCTTTCCGCCACCAACTAATTTTACCTCAATTAAATACTCTGATTTTCCTACTGCCATCTCTTTGTTTTATTAAGTGATTCTTTTAATGTTCTTGGTGCTTGATACTTCCCCTTGGCGATGTCGATATAAGGCGACACGCCATAGTAATCATCTAACTTCAATAAGTCTAAAATATTCTTTATCATTCTATTACTATGTTTAAGAGTTCTATTTCGCTCTCACCTGTATTTAGGTTAGTCGTGATGCTGTTTATTTGATGCTTCCTACCTTTGTATATAAACTTATCTGCAAGCGTATAGTTTAGTAATATGCGTAAGGGTAAAAATGCTTTCAGCTTAATTATCCTGTTACTCTTGGTAAAGACCTGAGTTATATATGTATCATAATACTGATTAAATAAGGTGTTTACAAATCCAGATGGATTGGAGAAGCTACCACTTGTATCTATATTATACTCGTTGTTTTCGTTCTTGAAGTTTATATTCTTCGTAGAAACAGATGCATCAAATGATATGGAGTTGCTAGGCATATTTATAGAACCATTTATTGGTTTATGGTCTGCAAAGTCATCTAATTCACCAGGATTATCTGTGTTTATAACAATAGAGTCTACAAAAGATATCGGGTTTGATGATACGGAGGTGTAAACAGGGTAAAACAACAATGGCTTGCCTATATAAGCTCCATAATTTCCTGTAGCCTCATCAAAATCATCATCAGCAGAATACCCCCACTGAATTACTGTGTTAGAGCCATTATTCCCGTCTATAAGTCTTTCGAATTTCATATGACCAAATGGAGCCTCAACATCATAAACATCACCACTAAAGTTGGTGTTTATACTTTGTTGTATGTGGTTATACCTTTCTTCTCCCCAAGCATCGCCTAAACTTGTTGGGTCAATTTCCCTGTGTTTTTTAGCTAAAAGAGTATCTGTATCTTCATATGAGAAAGAAACTTCTTTATAGGGTAATGCTGAGTCTACAGTATGTTGTCCAGAAACTACATACTCATCAATGCTATATGGACTACCTAAAGACACCTTATTCTTATAAAATTCATCTAATGTGTCCACATATATAACATCAGCAACATCTAAAACACCTATTTGAGTCTCAACAAAAGCAGTAAGATTAAACATCTTAAACAACCCCGTTAGAAAATCCATTATTTTCATATTAGGTATTTCATCTTTAGGAACAAATGTCAATGTAGCAATTAAATCTATGTTCGATGATACTGTCACATCCTGTTCAGTAGGACCCTCTATATCTGAAAACCCGAGGGTAAATGTTGTAAATAGTATTGCAGACTTAGACCTTATTTCTACCCGTATATTACCATCAGAGGGAAATGAACTTAGCGGTAGGTTTAAGTTAGTCTTTGGTCCAGATATATTAAGTACCTCAGATATAACCCCTAAAGTGCTATGGGTTACAATAACATCATAAACAGGAGAGCCTGACATAGCTGTAGTAAGGTCAATAACACTTACTCTTCGTGTAAAACTTATTATGTTTGTGTTAGAAGATATAACAGAAACATAGTCTGTGCTACCTGTTGTTGCGCTAAAGTTACTTACATTAACAGAAAAAACATCCTCTTCCTTTATTATAGAACCTTTTTCTCTATGCATCCACATAAATAGATTATGGAATTGGTCATTTGTAGATGAGAAAAACTCATTACTAAATATTACGCTTTTAGCGTATCCATTTCCTGTGGTGTATTTTGCTTCAATAGCATCTATAATCTTACTTACCCTTATTGCGTACTTAATGTTATCCCACCTAACACCGTGGTCGTGACTACTTCCCGTATGATAATACAAATTACCTGAATCGTTTATATGTGCAGAAGCAGAGCTGTTGTAAAATAATCTCTGCGTGTGTGTTATTAAGGGTGCTATTATATCGTTTCCTGCTGTAGCAGGATTAGTAGTAAGTAATGTCTCAACACTTGCAGGCGTGTAGCTTTTAGTTAAGGTGTCGTCAAAAGATAATGTGGATAAGTCATCTTCACCGATAATATCCTTTAAGTCAACTGTCTTACCGTAAAATGTTAAGCGGTATCCGCTTGGCTTGTTGTTTTTCATATCTACTCCATCGAGCGAAACCAATCCGCTCTTGAAGTTTATGTTGTTTATTTCTATTGTAGCATCAGACAAACTACGAGCATCGAAGCCATTTGATATATCTGCATTATAAAAGTGCTTGAACAGCTTATTATTCGTCTTTGAAGATGGGACTGTGAAGCCCTGTGTGAATTCAGTAAAAACCTTTGCGATATCTCTAACATCCTGTATTTTATCGGTTATAGAGATGGTCTCATCCTTAAACAAGTCGATGCGTTGGAAAACGCCATCGACATCCTTAATGAATATCTGAATAGTTCTTTTCATTATCGAATATCATTTATCTTGTTAAATGCCATATCAAACTCAATAGTGTATTGAGATAGCTTGTCGTTTAGGCTTGTCTTGTATTTTACTGATTTTGTTTTTGGCACTACAGGAGTAACCTGTTCAGAGGTGTCTGTGATTCTGGTCATCCAAGTTTGTTCAGACAGCATAAGCTCTTCTATAACTTTATTGTGTTCATCATCCAGATAATCTGTATTTAGCGTTATACTGTCGCTTCCGTTTGTTTGGAATAGTTGCTTTTGGTGTTGGTATGTCTTGTATGATAAGTCTGTTTCACTAAATATAGATCTCTTGTACTGCTCTGATTGTACGCTTGTGGATTCTGTCGATTTAAGTGAAAAATAAAGGTCCTGTAACGCACCAAACTTGTTTACGAATGTGATTTTGATTGGCTCATATTTTGAGCAATCAAAGGTCTTTATCTTAACAACCTCTGTTCCGCCACTGCTTGCGACATATAACTCATCTACTAACCCGTCATCAACTGCGTTTAAGAAGTTATCTAAAAGACTGTTGTCTTCAAATGTACCACCATCACCCAATACCCGTTCTTTGTAGCTGTCGTTATTGTCGCTTCCCGAAACAGTAACGTAATCTATCTGTGCGTTAGTATCTGTAGATGAAGATATGCTTTGTGTTCTCTTAACCTCTCCTTTATATAAAAACGAAACACTTGTAGTATCATCCGTGTAAACAGGGATTCTGGTGTTAAAGTCATTTAATCTAAATATAGTGTTGTTTGACTGCATTAAAGAAAGACTATCTGTACTTCTTGGGTTAACACCATCCTCAAAGTACCCATATCCATCAAACGCTATATAGTCTAACCTTGACTGCTCCCTTATAGTGTAGGACTCGCCAGAAGCCATAATATCCGCATCTAAGGTTAGTTCTGTGTTGCTGTCCACAGCCGTTACAGTAGCCCTAGTTGAATCAGTAGTGTTTAAAACTAAATCACCTACAGAAACAGTAGAGCTAAAAGTTCTAGCACTATCGATTAACTTGTTTGTAGCAGCAGAAGTTGTTATTCCAACAACATCAGTACCCTTCACAAAAACAATATCAGCTTCCACCCAACGTACTGGGTCTATTTCTGGAGATGAGGTGCTTTCATATCTACCATCAAACTCTATATCTATAAAATCTCTGATAAGCTCTGATACTTCAAATACAATAAAGTTATTTCCAGTAAGAGGAGTCTTTTGAATTATATATTGAACCTGTGCGAGTGTCGGTTTGTTTGTTGTAAATACACCCTTATAAACATAAAGATTTAACGTGATGCTTGTTATTGTTCCAGAGCTTGGTGTTGCCTTTATAAAAAAGGGGCTTCTTGTGTTTATCTTTGTTGCCATTACTTAAGATTTGGTATTTGTTTCTCTAATTGTTCTTCTAAGTCTAAGGTGTAAGCATCTCCTATTTCTTTTACTATCATACTTTCTGCGTTTAAGAATGCCTTGTTAACATACTCTATTCCTGGATAACCCCTTTCCATAAGTTTATGGCTTACGGCAAAAGCAAATTGCTTTAGCGACCTGTTATTTTTAGGCACTATTCCTTTTATACTTGCCCATTGCATTAAAGGTGCAATTGGGGCAAATCTACCTGCTCTTCTTCCCTTGTCTACAATATCTGCTTTCAAGGGGGTTGTACTGTATATACCTAATGAGTTTTCGTCTATATCTGCTCTAAATGAGCTTTTAAGCTCTCCAGTAGCAACCCTACCAGTATATAACCCAACCTTAGCAGTAACAATCTCATTGACCATCCTGTCTATGAGTTGTCTTGAAATCTTCTGAAACGTTCCCTGTACCCTTTGTCCCATTAGCAAATACTTACATCGTTATTAGGGAATGATACTACAATGTCAACAGCCCACCCAGCAAGCTGATTCTCATATCTGTCTAAGAATGGCTGTGCGGTAACATTACTCTCAATCTGAAACAGCTCAGTGAAACCGCTTCCCCTTCTCAGGTCCGACACTAAGATGTTGGCTTCCGCCAACAGAGTGTTTAGGATATCTTGGAGATTGGTGTTACCGTAAAATTCGTCTTCTGTGCTTGGGTCTCTGTTATCATCTACAATATCTAAAAGCATTACGTTCATAGTAAGTTCCAGCTTATGCTCTAAAAAGGTCACGTTGCCCATCCCAATATGGGCTAACGGGAATATAGTAGTCTTATTCAGATCAACCTCAAACAGGTCTCCAAACGATACGGTCTGTATGTTAGGTGATGTTCTCAGTTTGTCCTTTATCTTATCTAATACTTGATAGGCTGCTCTCATTGCTTATAGGCTTTCTTTATTCTTTTTGCTTCTAATTCGTTTTTCTCTTTCTCAAACTCTAACCAAATCATACATTGATGTACGCTGAGTTCTGTAACTTCTTCAATTCTTCTGACATCGCTTCCAGCAAGCGCATAGACTGATTGATACCATCCCCATTTGCTTCCGAAGGATTCTTCATCTGTTCCTGCAGTGTCTCCACTGCTTGTTGCTGTAAAGAGTCCATTGTAATTCTCAATAATTCTTTCCCTAAATGATAAAAAAAAACCATCGCCCCAAGTGCGACTGTAATAGGAGCATCCTCCATTATGTCCGCATACTTGTCAGAACCCTTGTACTTCTCTATTTCATAGAACTCTTTCTTACCAGCAACTATAGGTCTGTACATTACCGCAAGTGCTTTATGCATATCCTCCCAGTTAGAAATATACTTCTCAAGGTCAATGTACTCCCCAAGAGACATCTCGTCCATATTAGGCATAAAACCGAACTCAACCGTTTTACCGTTTGGGTCGGTCATAGTAAACCGTCTTTGCAAATCAGGCTTCTCAGCCATCATTGTCAGAATGTGCGTTACCACACCGTCTAATTCTTTTAACGGAAGCGCATAGGCTTCCTTAAGTGTTATGTCGCAGAATATTTCAAGTATCTTAGCTCGGATGAAATCTTCTGCTAATTCTCCCTCTGCGTCCTGTACTATCTTAGCGTACTTTTGGTATTTCTTTAAGGGAATGTCTGCCTGCGTCGCAGGAACTTTTAGCTTTATTTCTTTACTCATATATATATAACTTAGTTAGTCCAATTTTGTACCACAAGGTAATTTGTTACAAATATAACAAAATAGTTGGTCTGAAAATACAACATTGTCAAATAAAATCGGTTACTTATATAGAGTATCCGTGGCTGCGGTCATAGACGCAGACGCGGAACGCCACTGAGCGATATGATAACATATATGATATCGTATTTTACCATATAAGGAGGTCTCGGGGATACTATATTCTTTTCTCAAATTCCCTTTTTTAGCATATTATATTTATAGATAGATGTATACGTCCGCATTTGGGATGCTACCGTAAACATCCCTTTTAGCGGTCGGCTTAAGCCTGTTTCTATTTCGGTTGATTTGATTAAAGGTGGGTACTTACCCCTGGCATCATCCATTTTACGTGTAATACTTTTCCTACACGCTTTTAATTACATTTCGATATAAACAAATATTTTTGAGGTTAATTATTGGCTTTATTACAAAAGATATTCGTATCTTTGCAGCTTTTTTTGGGGTAATAGAGGAAATTGATAGGAAAAGAGAGGCGGCATAAACCCAATTGATACCCTATTTTGATACTCAAATAGTTACATTTTTTTACAGCTATAAAAAAAGCCCCAATAAAGGGGCTAATGCTGTTCTGTTGTTTGGTGCTGTTATTCTGGTATAGTTACCAAGCCAGTACCAATTTTTATTTGTTCGATAACTTTGCAAATGGCATCGTGATCATCTAAGCGTAAACCGCTTTTGCTTAATTTATCTACGAGCGCATCGTGTATCAACTGTTGATTCTTTGTCATCTTATATAAAATTAAGTTGGTCTAATACTACAGCTGTTGCGCCTATTAAAACTAAAGTGGCGTTAACTGTCCACATTGCAAGTATTACTTGATTGAGTGTGATTTTTGTTTTCATAATTGTGTTGTTTTGTTTTTTGTATACTACAAATGTAGGCAATTTAATACCGCCCAATGTTAAGCCAATGTTAACAAATCATTCAGAGTACTTTTTTAAGTGTTTTGTTTTTTCGTTTGTTTTGTCTAACCTGGCGGCACAATATTCCAGGAGAACCGTGCGTAAACCGTTGGCACCTGCATCCAATATATAGTATATTTCCTGTTCAAGTATATACCTATCTTTAATGCTTGCAAGCTCTGCAGCTAATTTGGTAATATCGTTATCCGTTATGTTATCTATGTTATCGTATGTCATTGTATTATGTATTTAAAATTGTAAAGCCTGTTGTATCTTTTCGCGCGGCTCCTTTCGCTTTAAGTCCTAAAATTACACCGTTGTATTTTAACATTTGCAAATCGCTTTTATCGCCGTCAACAACTTCAACACCGTGCCAGGTATCTGGAATCTCGTTAAAAACCGCCGCTACATTTATCCCGTGCTTTATAGCCAACGCCGTTTGTACCGCGTTATCTTCAGCCCGTGAAAACGTAACGGTGTAGTTTGGGTGCCCTTTGTACCTTATAGCTTTTTGTATTGTTTTGGTGTAGTCATAAAACACGGCGTGCGGTTGTAGCGTTTCAATATCTAAGAACCCGTACTTTTTTAGCATATATATAAAATCGACGTCGCTGGTTCCGTTTAATCGGAACGCGACACGATAACCGCCTTTTTTTGCTTTGCTCGTTTCTTGCGTTATTTCTGTAGCAAGCTTATCCAAAAAAGCTAATTTGTTTTTTATAAACAATTCTGTTTTGTTTACTCGCGCCTTAATTACATTGCTAAACGAACCACGTCCGGCACTAACTAAACAAGCAGCGGCGCAACCTTTAGAGGCGTGTGGACACAATTGTTTCCCTTCGCTGTTTTGGTTGTATGGCATTAGGTACAGTATAAATGTCTTAATTTCGTTCTTTGCTGTTTTGGCGTTGGTTGATCCTGGTGAAAGTAATTTCTTTGGCATATTAGGAATGCTGGTTGCGACCGCATTCCAGACATTAGTATTAAAATTTGTTATAATTATATTTTCAACCATAATTTGTATATATATTCATAGGGAAAGTTAATATGTTCTGAAAGCCCTGAAAAAATGCGTTCACGGGTTAAGCTATCATAAACACCTATATAAGCGTATATGTCACCACAATTGTGAAGCTCATTAATTAAGCCAGCAAAATTTGAACTTTGCCTAATTTCAGCACCTAAATCATCGTTAGGGTAATTTTCAAGATAGTATTTTTTAATGTTCATATTTTTATCTTTGTACTTTATTATAAATATTTAAACCAGCGGCAAAACCTAATATTTTTCCCGTGTATAATTGTATAGATCCGCCACCCATATATATAGAAGGTTTTGACCTTAATCGGGTTAGATTACCTTTTGAGTGAATATAGAATTGTATTTCCATCTTATTTATTTTTAGATTCCTTACAAACATAAGTCACCTATTGTATCTCAATGTTAATTTAATGTTAAGAAATGCGCACTCAATGTTAAGAAATTGTAAACAGAAAAGCCCTACACCAATGTAGGAAAAATCCTACAGGGTGTAAGGCAAAACCTACTGCGTTTAACGATAGACCTACTGCGTTTAACGATAGGGAAAAACCTACTGCGTTTAAGAACCTACTGCGTTTAAGAATCAGATGAACATATGATTTATTTTTTTGTCCAAGATGTCATTTAATTTTTTGACCTGGTCTTCAACTATTTTCTTACTTGAATCCATTCGGCTCAAGTTAGAATTTATATCGACCATTAAATCCCTGCAGTCCTCTATCAATTTAAGCGTCTCATTATCCATATTATTCGCTTTTAGTTTTATTGATCTCCTTTTGCTTATCTATTATTTTATTGGCTTCAGAAGTCAATTCATCAACCTCCTTTAATACATCGCCAAATATGTGATCTAAATCCATAGCTTAATTGTTCTTAGGTTTTCTGCCTCTTTTGGCTTTGAAGTCATTTCCAATCTGTCGCTTCATCTTTGCAAACATATCTGCACGATGTTCGTTAGCCTGTGTTAATGCTTGCTTACTCATCTCGTAAAGACTTGGGATATCATTCAGCAGTGAGTTTGCATCCCACTCCAGGTATATCTCCTTACCATCTAAGCCTAAAGCTGTTACGTGAACGACATCATTTGATGTCCATAGTTCTGTTGTTGTTAATACGAATCCTTCTTTCATTTTATATAAATTTAATTGTTCTACCATTTACTTTTGCTTCTATAAGCGTGTTTAAATTAATCATCTTAAACGACTGCTTCTGCATATCGTATACGACCATTAATCCTTTTGATGCCGGATCAAAGGACATACCTTTGCCCGTCACACCTTTTTTAACCGCCCTACGGCAGTTAATCGTTCTAATAGTGCCATCCTTCTTTTCGAATGTAGCACTGAAGATCTTACCACCTTTAGTGGCTTCTTTTAGTTTCTGCACCTTTGTTTGTGGTGCTGTTAATATCCAAGTCATTATATAGTGATTTTAAATGTTATACCATCTTTTGTTATATTAGGGGATTCTGTCGTAAGCTTTGCCAGCTCTGCGGTTGTGTTAGCATCTTGTGGGCTGAATCCCTTAGCCTCAAGAATTTGCTTTAGTGTCGGTTTCTTCATAGGG
>VMHT01211837.1_pt1 | contig 24564 bp, 37 predicted proteins | sample 4693611 | NCBI WGS metagenome assembly VMHT01 (sample SAMN12280063, study PRJNA550983) | marine metagenome | isolation source: seawater sampled from same location over 5 years 0.02-0.2 micron viral filtrate | place: USA: collected off the coast of southern California halfway between the port... ...
TTGCATCTGTTGCTTCGTTTAAACCACTTAAAGTAGTTATTTTAGATGAAGCAGATTTTCTTACAATCCAAGCACAAGCATCACTTAGAAACATAATTGAAACATTTTCACGTACTACAAGATTTATTATGACTTGTAATTTTGTAGAACGTATTATTGATCCCTTACAATCTAGATGTCAAGTACTTAAAATTGTACCCCCAACTAAAAAAGATGTTGCTAAACATTTAAATTGGATTTGCAATGAAGAGTCTATTACACACGAAATAAATGATCTAGTACCTTTAGTTAACCAGTATTATCCTGATTTACGTAAGTGTATTAATACTATACAATTATCAACTGTAGATGGTGGGGCAAATGATTTATATCTTAGTTTAGACCAATCAGTATTAGTATCATCTAATTATATAGATAAAGTTATTACTGAATTAAAAGGTAAAGCTGATTTTAAAACAATTCGTCAAATTATAGCTGATGCTAATATAGATGATTTTGATGAATTATTCAGAGCACTATATGAAAGGTCATCTGAATATTTACAAGATAAAGAAGGTACAGCATCTATTTTAATAAATGAACACCAATATAAAGCAAATTTCCGAATCGACAAGGAAATAAATACAATGTCGTTAATTTCAAATTTAATAAATAATAAATAATTATGGAACAACCAGTTCAACAACCTCAAATTGATTTAAAAACCACCACAGAAGTAAAAAATTTTAATGGTGGGTCTATTTTCCAACAGGGAGTAATTTTACGTAAAGTATCAAAATTTATAACAGGAACAGATGAAGATGCTTTAATGCCAATCCCCGTATTTTTCGACCCAGAAACTAATAAAATTTTAACTGATTCAGTACCTAAAGAATTAAGAGAAGAATTAGCCGATGAATTGTGCTAATATATTTGATTGGCTTAAACATATAAACCAATTTAAAACCCCAGTAGAAAAATTTACAGATAAAGACTGGGATGTTTTCAATGCTTATATGATACATAGATTTATGTCTATGAATAAAGATTTTATTGAAGTGGTAAATTATGTACAAGAATTTCCACCTCAAGAAAAAGCAATGATTTATAACATTTATAAAGAATTTATTCCTAAAAATAATAAATGGAATAAATACATTAAATCCAAAAATAAAGAGCCAAACAAAGATTTAGTTATTAACCTTAAAAATTATTTTCAGTGTTCAGCAAAAGAGGCCAAAGAATATTTAGATATCTTGGAAAATTCAGACGTAGATCGTATATTATCTAGTATAGGATTAGAAAAAAAAGAAATAAAACAATTGTTAAAATGACAAAAGAATTATACACCATGTTAAAAACATCTGCTGAAGCAGATAAGGCAAAAGCATTATTATCACTTGAATTATTAGGTAATAATGCAGTGGGTATTGGGGATCATTCAACAGAAGACTTTTATAAAAATGCTGAAGAAGCCCTCATAAATCTAGTTGATGCTGATGATAGATTATCAACTTTAGTAAGGTATTTTAACGAACCACAAGAACAAATCAATGGGTGATACAATAACCAAATGGCATGAAATGCAAGAAGATATGAGCGACAGAGAAATTATGGATGCTAAACATCCAGAACAAGCAGCTATCAGAATATTTGAAAAAGAATACCCAGAATTATCTAATGAGTTTAAATCAATTCAAAAAGAAATGTATAATATGTTTGCTCGTAAACATATGGATTATGGTTTAAATAATATTGCTTTAGGTGGGGATATCGTTAATAATAGCGATGATAAACAATTTTCACTAACTGGGTTGTGTATTAGGTTAACTGATAAAATATCACGTTTAAAGAATTTATTGATTAATGGTAGATCATTTGTTGAAGGCGAAGGTATGCAAGATACATTTATTGATATTGCCAATTATGGAATAATCGGTTTATTAGTTGGCCGAAATAAATGGAAAAAATAGTTTGGCTAAAAAAATCCCAAAGGTTATAAAGGAGATTAGAAATAATCCTCCAACACCCGTTAACTATGCATATCAAAAGAATATATCATATTCTCAGATGTCTATATTTAGAGGGTGTCCCCATAGATGGAAATTACAGTATAAAGATAAAATTAAACGTTTTACATCCTCAATTCATACTGTATTTGGAACCGCTATACATGAAGTACTACAACACTACTTAGATGTAGCATATGACAAATCCTTTGCTGTAGCAGATAGGGAAATTGATATGGAAGAATTTTTCCAAGAAAAATTTATAGGTGAATATCGAAATCAATACAAGAAAAACAAAGACCAACATTTTTCCTCAGCTGAGGAAATGAGAGAATTTTTTGATGATGGAATGGGTATTTTAAATTGGTTTAAGAAAAAAAGATCTAGATACTTTTCTAAACGTGGTTGGCACTTAGTTGGTTGTGAAATACCATTAGTAATTGCGCCAAATAAAATGCATAACAACATATTATACGCAGGTTTCTTAGATGTTGTGATGTACCATGAGGAAACAGAGACATTTAAAATAATCGATATTAAAACAAGTACTCGTGGGTGGAGAGATCAGGATAAGAAAAATGAAGATAAACAATATCAATTACTTTTATACAAACAATACTTCTCAGAACAGTATGGGATACCTTTAGATAAAATTGAAATTGAGTTTTTTATTGTTAAAAGAAAAGTAATGGATTGGGATGATGAAAAAATAATGTCACCCCACCAAGCATATAGAGTACAACAATTTAGCCCACCAAGTGGTAAAATAAAATTAGGTAGAGCTAAAAAGGCAATAAACAGTTTTATAAATGAATGTTTTAATTCTAATGGAGATATAAAAGATATAGAATATCCAAAGTCTATTTCAAAATGGAACTGTATGTTCTGTCCTTATAAAGAAGATAAAGAAAATTGTGGAGAAGGTATAATCTACTAGACTCTTTATATATGTATAGTAAATAATGTTATTAAAATAAAGATTATGAGTGCAAAAAAAGATATGACACTTACTAGTGTAAAAATTAAAAGCGATTTATTTGAGAATTTTAAAATTGAATGTGTAAAACGAAAGTTTTCTTTCCAAAAACTTGCCGACCGTGCTATTTATTTGTATCTTACAGATGAAGATTTTCGTAAGGCAATTACCAATCAAACTAATCTCGAACTATAAATTGTAATTTAAATGAATAAAAGTTTTAAACATCTTCCTCAAAATAAAAGGAAGAAAATTTTGCTAATCTGTGATGATATTAGAGTACATTCTGGAGTAGCTACTATAGCTAAAGAAATTGTAATACATACAGCACACCATTTTAATTGGGTTAACTTAGCAGGGGCTATAAGCCACCCGGATAAAGGAAAAGTATTAGATATTTCTAATGATGTTAATACTCAATGTGGTATTGATAACTCACAAGTGGTTTTATACCCTACAGATGGTTACGGGACTCCTCAAACATTAAGAGGGATTATTAAAAAAGAAAAACCAGATGCCTTAATGTTAATTACAGACCCTAGATATTTTGCTTGGGTATTTGCTATGGAACATGAAATTAGAAAAAATATTCCAATAGCATATTTAAATATATGGGATGACTATCCAGCTCCTATGTATAATCGTCCTTTTTATGAGGCATGTGATTTATTAATGGGTATTTCCAAACAAACTGTAAACATCAATAAAATTGTTTTGCAGGAAAAAACAAAAAATAAGGTTATTAAATATGTTCCCCATGGTTTAAATTCTAATGTTTATTTTCCTTTAGAAAAAAATAATAAAGATTTAAAATCATTTAAAAAAAGAATATTTGGTAATAAAAACCCTAAATTTACATTATTTTTTAATTCAAGAAACATTAGAAGAAAACAAATTCCAGATTCTTTAATTGCTTTTAGATCATTTTTAGATTCCTTACCTGAAGAAGAAGCTAAACAATGTTATTTTGTTTTACATACTGAACGTATCTCAGAACATGGTACTGATTTAGATACTGTAAAAACTTATTTATTTGAAGAAGATTATCCTGATAATATAATTTTTACTGACCAGAAATTCTCACAAAAAGAACTAAATTATCTTTATAACTTAGCTGATGCTCAAATATTAGTAACTTCTAATGAAGGGTGGGGATTAACTTTAACAGAATCCCTTTTGGTAGGAAACCCTATAATAGCTAATGTTACTGGTGGAATGCAGGATCAAATGAGGTTTGTAAATGAAAAAGGTAAATGGATTGATTTTACTCCGGATTTCCCTTCTAACCATAGAGGTACTTACAAAGAACATGGTGAGTGGGCTTTTCCTGTTTATCCTACTTCAAGATCAGTACAAGGTTCTATTCCAACTCCTTACATTTATGATGATAGATGTGCATGGGAAGATGTTACTGAAAGAATAAAAGAAATTTATAATCTATCTCCCGAAGAAAGAAAATCCAGAGGACTTAAAGGAAGAGAATGGGCTATAGGGGATGAAGCAGGATTTACTTCAACCCACCAAGCTAATAGAGTAATGGAAGCCTTTACCGAATTATTTGATACTTGGAAACCACGAGAAAAATATGAATTAATAAATGCTACCAAATTTATAGGAAGAACTTTAAAACATAAATTAATTTACTAGATAATGAATAAACCAGTATACGCAATAAGTTGTCCATTTGATACCTATTCTGGGTATGGTGCAAGAAGTAGAGATTACATAAGATCTATTTTAGAATTGGATAAATATGAAGTTAAATTAATTCCTCAACGTTGGGGAGAAACAGCATGGGGGTTCTGTGAAGACTTTCCAGAATGGAAACATTTATATGATTTAGTAGTTCCTGGCGGTAAATTAAATTCTCAACCTGATGTATGGACTCAAATTACTATCCCTAACGAATTTACTCCTATAGGTAAATATAATATTGGCGTTACTGCTGGGGTTGAATCAACAATATGTGCTCAGGATTGGATTGAAGGTTTAAATAGATTTGATGTTACTTTTGTTTCTTCCCACCATTCTAAAAAAGTATTTGAAACTACTCAATATGAAAAAAAAGATAGTAGAACTAATCAAGTTGTAGATGTTGTTAAACTTAATAAACCTGTAGAAGTTTTATTTGAAGGGATGGATTTAGATATATATAAAAAATTATCTCCTAACCAAATAACGGATATTGATTTAAGTCCTATTAAAGAAGAATTTTGTTTTTTATTTGTTGGACATTGGATGAATGGTAGTCTGGGACATGATAGAAAAAATGTAGGGCTTTTAGTAAAAGCCTTCCTAGAAACATTTAAAAACAAACCAGGAAAAAAACCTGCTTTAATTTTAAAAACATCAATTGGGTCCAATTCTTATTCTTCTAGGGAAGAAATACTTAAACGAATTAATAAGATTAAATCTACTCTTGCTTCTAAAAATTTACCTAATATTTACGTTTTAAGTGGGGAATTTAGTGATAAAGAAATGAACCAATTATATAACCACCCTAAGGTAAAATCTATGATATCTCTTACAAAAGGTGAAGGATATGGTAGACCATTGCTTGAATTTACAGCTACTGGAAAACCAATTATAGCAAGTGGATGGTCTGGTCCTGTTGATTTCCTCCAACCAGATAAATCATTTTTACTCCCAGGCAAATTGGATAAAGTAGATAAAAGTGCTGCTAATAAATGGTTGCTCGAAACAAGCCAATGGTTTTTCCCAGAAGAAGGAGTTGTTGGGGGTGTAATGAAAGATATGGTAAAACATTATAAAAAATATTTAGCGGGGGGTAAAAAACAAAAATATTATTGTAAAAATAATTTTTCTTGGGAAAAAATGACAGAATTATTAGGTACTTATTTTAGTAAATATGTGCCCGATTTTCCTAAACAAGTAGAATTAGAAATACCAACTTTAGAAAAAATAGACTAATGAATTTTGATGATTTAATAGAATGTACTAGATGTGGTAGTGATGCATGCTACAAACAAGAAATTAATCAAGGAATTACTCTGGAAATGTGTATGGGTTGTGGTTTTCAACATAATTCAATTATGACTAGTGGAAGTCAGTTTCTCCAAGAACAAATGGAAATACTACCGGAGTTATATAAAGCTTTACTTGATGAAGAAGAAGAAAGTGAAAAATTATGGATGCCCACTACTATTAATATCCAAGATAAAGGAATGATATTTGCAGAAGGCACTAGTAGAGACAATTGGGCATGGGCAGCGGTAAAAGCTACTTTAAATGAAGAAAAAGAATATAAAACGGATATGTCTACAGCTAAACATTTTCCAGAAAGGGATTTTATTGGAGCTTTGAGCCATATTGGTGTATTACCAGAATAAAATAAAAAAATGAAAATATTAGTAACAGGAGGTGCAGGTTTCATAGGCACCAATTTAATTAAAAGATTACTATCAGAAGGCCATGAAGTTACATCACTTGATAATTATTCTATTGGTGTAAAAGAAAACCATATAGAAGGATGTAATTATATAGAGGAAGATATAAATGAAATACTAGATCTTTTTGTATTAGAAACTTATATTGAAGAATATAATTTTGATCTTATATATCATCTTGCTGCACTTTCAAGAATACAACCTTCATTTGATGAACCTACTAAAACATTTGATGCTAATGTTAGGGGTACTCAAAATGTTATTGAATTTGCTAGAAAATCTAATGCTAAAGTAGTGTATGCAGGTTCATCTTCAAGATGGCATGACCCATCACAATCCCCTTATGCTGCTTATAAACATTTAGGGGAAGAAGTTTGTAAATTATATAAAAAAACTTATAAAATGGATATAGAAATAGCTCGATTCTATAATGTTTATGGCCCCAATGAAGTATTAGAAGGTGATTGGGCAGCAGTTATTGGAAAGTGGAGACGTCAAGTTAGAGATGGTGAGTTAATTACTATAGTAGGGGATGGAGAACAGAGAAGAGACTTTACCCATGTAGAAGATATTTGCGATGCTCTATGGAGAATAGGAATAAATAATATTAAACATGAAGATGCCTGGGAGTTAGGAACAGGTATGAATTATTCTATAAATGAAGTTTATCAAATGTTTAAAGAAAGATTTGGAACAGAATTTACCCAAATCCCAGATCAACCTGGGAATTACAGAAAGACATTAAGGGAAAATGATGATACCATAGAAAAGTTAGGATGGGTCCCTAGTGATAAATTAAGGGATTATATTTTTAGTCTAAGTAAAGATTAAACATGAAAATAAGTTACGCAATAACAGTCTGTAATGAGAAATTAGAAGTCAAACGTTTAGTTGACTTTTTACTTGCTAATAAACGTAAACAAGATGAAATAGTTGTTCTTTATGATCAAAAAAATGGTGATGAAGCAGTTATTAATATGCTTACTAAATTAAATAAATTACCTAACTTCCAAGTATGGAGAGGATTTTTTGAAGGACATTTTGCTGATTGGAAAAATAAACTTACAGAATATTGTTCAGGAGACTATATCTTTCAAATAGATGCTGATGAAATACCTACTAAGATGTTAGTTGATAATGTTCCAAATATTATAGAAAATAATCCTCATAATGATGTTTATTTAGTTCCTAGAGTAAATACTGTAGAAGGTCTAACTCAAGAACATATTACTAAATGGAGATGGAATATTGATGATGAAGGAAGAGTCAACTGGCCTGATTACCAATGGAGGATATGGAAGAATAAACCAGAGATAAAATGGATAAACAAAGTACATGAAAGGTTAGAAGGTTTTAAAACCTATGCCACACTCCCGGCTTACCATGATTTAGCTTTACAGCATCCTAAAACTATTGACAGACAAGAAAAACAAAACGCATATTACGACACATTATGAAAAGTATAGAAGAACTTTTAAAACCCTACAATATATTTAAATCCAAAAAAGGAATAGGGGATAAAAATAGGGATCTTAGAGAGTTTGACGGAGGTTATATAGTTACAGATTATGAATTAAAAAACGCAACATCTTTGTATACTTATGGGGTTGGAGAAGACATATCAGCAGATAAGGAATTTTATGAGCTAACTAAAAAACCATGTTATCTTTATGACCATACTATTAATGGTTCCGTTGTACATAACTCAGGGCTACCACTAAAATACAAACAGGAAGGATTAGGGTTTACCCCAAAATGTAATGATTTTTTAAAACATTATGAAGAAAATAATGAAACTGGGGAAGTAATTTTAAAAATAGATGTTGAGGGTGCTGAGTATGATTATTTATCTAAAGTTGATCTAAAAAAATTAGAAGAAAAAGTAGTAAGTTTATTAATTGAATTCCACCATCTAGAAAACCCACAAGTAAGAAAAGCTTTTAAAGTTTTAATGAATAAACTAGATAAATATTTTGTTCTCCATCATATTCATGCTAACAATTATGGGAAAATAGTAGAAAATATACCAACTGTTCCTGAATTATCTTTTATAAATAGAAGACACATTAAAAAAATACAAGAAGAAAATATTAAATATCCCATACGAGGTCTAGATTATCCCAATACTAAACAGTATGATGATATTTGTTTAGATTTTACTACAGGTAAATTACAATCCTATAAAGTTAAAATAGATAAAATACCTAATATATTTCATTTTGTTTATGGTTTAAAAGAACAAACTGAAGAATTTTCTTTAATTTATTATTTATCGCTTAAAAGCTGTATAGAAGTAAACAAACCTGAAAAAATACATTTTTATTATTATCATGAACCCTTTGGAAAATACTGGGATAAAATAAAACCCTATTTAACCCTAATTAGGGTAAAACCCCCTACAGAAATATTTGGTATTCCCATCACTCATTATGCCCATCAAGCAGATATCATTAGATTACAAGCACTTATAGAATATGGGGGAGTATATGCTGATATTGATTCTATTTTTATTAACCCCTACCCAGATCATGTATTTGAAAAGAATTTTGTTATGGGGCAACAAGGAAATGAGGGATTATGTAATGCATTAATGATGTCATCACCAAAATCTTATTTTTCCCAAAAATGGCTAGCAGATCATAAACATTGTTTTAAAGGTACCCCTCCAGGAAGTGACGGGTGGTGTACCCATTCAGTGTATTACCCCCAACATTTAAGTCAACAAATTCCTGAACATATACACATTGAGGGTCCAAGTTCTTTTTTTCATTATTTATACCATCCTACCCCTTTAAAACAACTATTTGAAGAAAATAACAAATTACCAAAAAATATTTACTCTTTACATTTATGGGAAACAGCAAGTTGGGATTTATATTTAAATAAAATAGATGAAAAATATATAAAAGAAAATAATACTACATTTACTAACCTAGTAGAAAATTTAATATGAATCTAGTAATATTTGCTTCGGATGCTAAAGCTTTAAGTTCTTTAAATAGCTTAATATCCACAGCTAGTAGTATGGGAATTAAGGTGTTTGCAATGGTGACCCAATCTACCAAATTAAAACACCCCACTACCCAACAACAAAACTTTCAGATAATATCTAATGTAGACAAAAAACCTGTTATTAAAAGTAATAGTTTAGGGGTTTATTTACCTTTTAAACCTGATTGGTTAATAGTAAGCAGGGAGAGATGGGATCCTGAATTAAACATTATTAAAGAATTTAAATTAAAATTTGGGTGTAAAGTTGGATTAGTTGAACCTAATTCTCATATTTTAAATAATGCCGAAACTAGATTAGAGGTTTATTCTAAAAATAGATTTATAAATTTAATTGATAAGTTTTTCATTCATTCTTCACATGCTAAATACCAACAACAATTAGCAGGATTTACGGGAAATATGGTGGTAACAGGCAACCCAAAATATGATCTAAATTTAAAACCCAACCCCAAAACCCTTACTCAGCTAAATAAATTATATAATATTGACCCAAATAAAAAACAAGTATTATTATTTAGTTTAGTCAATCAACATAGAAATGATATCAATGCTATATTCAAAAATATAGTAACATCAAAACCTGAAAACCAATATTTTTATAAACCCTATCCTGGAGAACCTTTTCTTTCAAAATATAGTAAGGATTTTTCCCCAAAATTTTTTTTAGATAACTGTACCCCCATTCTAGAAGAAAATCATATTTGGGGAATGTTTGAAATTTGTAATAAACATATAGGGTGCATGTCTTCTATTACTCATGCAACTTTACTTAGTAGAAGTGAATATCAAGATGTTAGTTTAGAATTAAATCTCCCTAAAAAATATTTAGATTTTTCAAATGTGTTCCAAGATGGAGGTCCTGGGTTAGAAAATAATAAGGCAATGTGGATGCGTAGTTTTGGTTTTACTAGCGAATCTCAATTACGTAATTTACTTCCAATTCAATATAAAAAGGAAATTAAAAAATCAAATGATAAAGTTTGGAATAACTTGGATAACCCAGAAATTTTACTTAAATTATTCGATGATTACAATGATGGAAACGCTTCAAAACGTATTATAAATGAGTTACAAAAATAAGAAATTTTTTATTACAGGTGGAACAGGTTCTTTAGGTCAAGCTTTAATTAAAAGACTTAAATCTCAAGGAGCTAAAATTATTATTTATTCTAGAGATGAGGGAAAACAAGCTCTAATTTTTGGTGATTCCAATATAACCTGCATTATTGGTGATATTAGAGATTATAATAAACTAAACACCTCATTAAAAATCCATAAACCAGATTACATTATTCATACTGCTGCTTTAAAGCGTATTGATGATATGGAATTTTATCCTGATGAATGTATTAAAACTAATATTGAAGGGTCAGATAATGTAGCAAGAGCAGCTTTAGAAAATGATATTAAAAAATGTATTTTAGTATCAACTGATAAAGCTTGTAAACCTGTTAATGTATATGGTTCTTCTAAATTCATAGCTGAAAGGTTATTTACTAATTATGATTATAATTCCCCTAGTACCATATTTGCTTCTGTTCGTTATGGTAATGTAATTGCTTCTAGGGGATCTTTTGTTCCCTTATTTATGGATTGGATTAAAACCAATCAGACTATAAGAGTAACTTCTGAAGAAATGACCCGTTTCTTATTTACTTTAGATAATGCCGTTGATGCTGTATTAGGAGCATTGAACAATGCTATGGGTGGGGAAGTATTTGTACCTCAAATAGATTCTTATACTTTACCTACATGCATTAAAGCATTAGAGAAAATTACAGGGAAATCAGCTACAACCGAAGTTACAGGGTTACGCCCCGGAGAAAAGTTACATGAAGATATGTTAGCTGAAACAGAATTACCTTTTACTTACCAAGTTACAGATATTAATTTACTTCAAATTAGACCCCAATATACTCGCAGAACCCATTCAGATTCATATTTTAAAAAATACAATGGACCCCATTTTAACTCAGAATTATGGGTTAAAAAAGATATTGATAATTTAGTTGAATTAATAAATAATGGGCTTAAGTGTTAATGAAACTATTTGAAACTAAAATATCATCTTACGATACAAACGTAAAAATCTCTCCTGTTATCCAAAGTGGAGAATTAGGGTTTGGTCCAAATGTTCCTAAATTTGAAGAAGAATTTGCCTCTTACAGTAATAAAAAATATAATACTGCTTTAAATTCTTGTTCCTCAGCTGGGTTTATTATATTTGCCTATTTAAAAAAGAAATATGGTAAATGTGATGTTTATACACCTAGCATTGGGTTTACTTCTATGACTTGGGCAGCAAAACATCATGGACACAATTTAATATTTGTTGATGTAGATGATTCTATGTTAATGAGTGTTGAATCCTATAAAAACAATAGAAGATGGAGATGTGAACGTTATAGTGATGGAGGAATAAAACCAGTTATAATGCCTGTTTTATATGGGGGGGTATCAACTATTCCTAATTTTATTAAATCAATAGAAGAAGATGGTTATAATGAATTTATAGTACTAGACTCAGCCCACTGTGTTACTCCAACTATGAAATCAGATGTTTCATTATTTAGTTTCCACCCTTATAAACCCATAGCTGCCTCAGATGGTGGTATGTTATCAACAGATAGTGAAGAGATAGATGAATACACCCGTTCATATAGAAATTTTGGTAGACAAAATACTAATGATGGCTATCAAATAGCAAATGAAGGTTTTAAATTTTATATGAATAATTTAAATGCTACAATTGCTTTAACCCAGTTAGGAGCATATAAAAACAATTGCGATAATCGTAAAGCAGTATGGGATAAAATCCAATCAATGGAATGGGATGGTAAATTAGCTGAACATGATAATTTATCGTCTTACTACGTTGGTACTTTAATAGCTAAAAACTCAACTATAGCCAAAAAATATAGAGAAAAATATTGTGAAGCTAGACTATATCCTCCACTACATGAACAACCTTATTATAGGGAATGTGGAAGAGGGGATTTATCTAATACTACAAAATTATACAAATTGCTAGTTAATTTACCTTTATATGAGAAAAACATTTATAATAGCTGAAGCGGGTGCAAACCACAATAAAGATTGGAATACCGCTATACAATTAATAGATACTGCCTATGAGTCTGGGGCAGATGCTGTAAAATTTCAAACATACTCCTCTAATACTTTATATGCTTCCAACACCCCAGATTTTGCGGGTTATAAAAATATTAATAAACTTATAAAAGATATTGAATTACCTAGAGAATGGCAAAAAGATTTAAAACAATATTGTGATGAAAAAGGTATAGAGTTTATGTCTACTCCATTTGATGAACAAGCAGTAGATGAACTTGTATCTCTTGGGATAAAACGTTTAAAAATTGCTGGGTTTGAAGCAACTGATCCTCGTTTTGTAGAAGTAGTGGCCTCAACAGGATTACCTATTATAATGTCAGCTGGAATTGGATTTGACTTTAAGTATTGGGGGAAATTTTATAATATATTTAAAAAATATAATAACCATGTTACACTTTTACATTGTAATAATGCTTACCCAACTCCTATAGAAGATGTATGTTTAGATTCAATGAATAGTCTAGCTAATCTTATTAATGTATCAGAAATAGGTTTTTCAGATCACACTATGTCTACTTTAATACCATCATTAGCTGTAGTTAAAGGGGCTACTGTAATTGAAAAACATTTTACTTTAGATAGACAAATGAAGGGGCCAGATCATCCATTTGCATTAGAACCTAATGAAATAAAAGAAATGATTCAATTTATACGTGAAGCAGAAAAATCAAGGGGGTTTAAGGTTGGTTATACTACCTCAGAACAATCATTTAGTAAAGCAAGACGTTCAGTTGTTAGTAAAATTGATTTAAAAAAAGGAGACATTTTAACTAAAGAGAATATTACTACCAAACGCCCTTTTTTGGATAATTCAATTCCTGCTATAGATTATAATGATATTTTAGGTCAAATTTTAAAAAATAACATCAAAGCAGATACCCCTTTAACTAAAAATTTAATTTCATATTATGACCCTACTTTACTTAGGACCCCCTAGCAACATATTAGAATATTTAAAATTTTTTGGTAGTGTAGATACAATAACTGAAAAGTTAAATATTGATCAAGTTAAAAAGTATGATTGGATTATTAGCTATGGTTACAGACATATAATTAAACAAGATATTATAGATGCAGCTTGTAACCCTATTATAAATTTACATATTTCTTATTTACCTTGGAATAGAGGAGCTTCCCCTAACTATTTTAGTTGGAAACATAATACCCCTAAAGGAGTTACCATTCATAAAATAGATTCAGGGATCGATACAGGAGACATTTATATCCAAAAACAAGTTGAATTTACAGGGGGGGAAACATTAGCCGAATCTTATAATAAACTAAAAATAGAAATTGAAGCTTTATTTATATATAGCTTTGATTCCATAATAAAAAATCGTATATTACCTTATAAACAGATAGGAAAGGGTACAACTAATTATGTAAAAGATATTCCTAATAATATAGATTGGGGCACTAAAATAAGTAAAATATGACAGACTTAGAAATTATCGATAAAGTAGAACAAGTACGTAAAGGTAATAATGTAAATTGGATGGATTTAGTTAGATTAGCTTTTGAAATTGCTCCCGATAGAGCAAGACCTATCTTTAAAAAGATAAATGAGAGTGATGGGGAAATAAGTAAATTATTAGATCAATTAGCAAATAATGGGTAAAAATATTAAAGATATTTGTTTGTTGGTGCAAGCACGAATGGGGTCTCAAAGAGTTCCAAAAAAAATGTTAAAACCTTTTGCAGGGACAACTTTAACACATCTCTTATTTGATAAGCTTACAAATTCATCCATTATACCTAAAGAAAATATTATATTTTCCGCCCACGAACAAGAACTAGTAAACATAGCAAATAACTATGATGTTAAGGTATTTAATCGTAGTTTGGCTTCTGCTAGGGAAGATAGTAATATGCAACTCATTTATGAATGGCATAATAAAATTCCATATAAATACTGTGTTTTAGTTAGTGCCTGTAATCCGTTATTAAAAATAGAAACTATAGATAAATTTTTTACTGAATTTCTTGAATCAAGTAAGGAAGGTGCTTTTGCAGTATTCCCAAAAAAAACCTACTATTGGGATCAACAGGGTAAACCAATTACAGATTGGAAAGGACTTAGAATTATGAACACTAAATATATTGATCCTGTATATGAGGCAGCCCATTGTTTATATGCATCTAGATTAGATATTATTAAAGATGGCTACTGGATGGATATTAACTATCCCCCACAACCTCATCTTGTAGAAATGAATGAATTTGAAGCTTTTGATATAGATTATCCATGGCAATTTGAAGTAGGAGAAACATTATATAAACAATATGCATAATATAGAATTAACATTACCATCTGGTAAAAAAAGATTTATTGGTCCTAATGAACCAATATTCATTGCCGCAGAAATAGGAGTAACTTGTAATTACGAAATACATCGAGCTAAAACACTAATTGACGTAGCATCAGAAGCAGGTGCAGATGCAGTAAAACTTGCATTTCATTTCCCAGATGAACTTTTAAGCGATCATTCTGTAACATACAAGTACCCCACAGTTCGAGGGGAAGAAGAAGAAAACATGTATGAGATGTTTAACTATCTAAGATTTAGTTATGATGAATGGGAGGAACTAAAAGCGTATGCCGATTCTAAGGATCTTCTTATGTTTTGTTCGCTTGCAGGGGGGTTTGAAGGAATAGAATATGCTGAAAAATTAGAATTACCAATGCACAAATTAGGTGCTTGGGACCTTTTAGATGAACGTCAATGGAAAAGATTAAAAGGATCAGGTAAACCCTTAATTATTGATGTAGGTACAATTACAGAGGAAGAAATGGGGTGGATGATGGATAAAATAAAAGGACTAGATGTTGTGTTACTCCATGAATATCATTCCCATAATTACAATGAAATGAATATTAGGTCAATAAAATATATAAGGGATAAATTTAATGTACTAACAGGATTTTCATCCCCTGATACTTATGATGTAAATGATTTTATGTCTATAGCTCAAGGTGCTGTTGTACTTGAAAAAAGAGTAACAACAGATAGATCATCCCAAGGCCACCACCATATCATTAGTAAAGAACCAGAAGAATTTAAAAAGTATGTACAATTAGTTCGCCAAGCTGAAGTATCACTAGGTGAGTATAAGATCCAACCAACAAAAAAAGACTTAGAGGAAAGAGGAAGATTTTTTAAAAGAATTGTTGCATCTAAACCAATAAAAAAGGGTGAAATGTTTACCGAAGATAACTTAGCCTGTAGAAGACCCAGTACAGAGGGTATATCATCTCGATATTACTTTTCTGTTGTTGGTCGTATAGCAGACAAAGATTACGAAATAAATCAACCAATAACTGAATGAAATTATTAAATGAAATATTATTTATTGTACAAGCAAGACTTAACTCATCTCGATTGCCTGGGAAAATGCTTAAACCTTTCTCCAATACAACATTATTTGATATTACACTAGAAAAAGTTAATAAAAGTATTATACCTCCTAGTTCTTTTTATGTATCAATTAATGAAAAGGAACTTATTGAGGCAGCAAATAAACATAAAGTAAACATATATTTAAGGAGTGACCAAAGTATACGTAATGATGATATAAACCCCTTTAGTGTAAAGGAATTATTTGAATGGAGAGAATTACCTTTTAAATATTTTATTATTATGAATGCATGTAATCCACTAGTAAAGATAGAAACTATAAACAATTTTGTAAAAGAATTTCAAAAAATTAAGGGAGGATTATTATCAGTTAAAAAACATAAACACTGGTTTTACACCCCTGAAGGTAAGTTTGTCCAACACAGTACAGGTGGAAATAGGGCACGTATGACATTTAATAGCAAATACGTACAACCTTTATACTCAAATGGACCTATTAAAGGTGGATTAATATCAGATTTAAAAAATAACATTTATTGTTGGGATCAACAGAGTAAACCTAATGTATTTATATACCCTGATGATGAATATACTGACATAGACTATCAACATGAATTTGATATTTCAGAACAACTTTATATAAAAAGAAATGAAATTATTAGCAATAGGACCATCTGATTCAACTATACAGTTAGGAGAAAAACTTAAAAACCTAAACCCTGATATAAAAACTATTGGGTTGCATAGAGCATTTCCTTATTTAAAACAAAACCATAATATTGATTTAGACTATTGGACATGGGGAGATCCTAACTCAACACAAATGGGTTTTGATTATATTAAAAATAATCCTAATGAACCTATTCCTCACATAATTTTACCTAAATGGTCTAAAACTATATCTACATTTAATAATCTATCTGGAACTACTCAACTAAATAGATATCCCAAAAGAATTAGAGAATATGAGGATACTCTTCAAAAATTTGAAAAAAAAGGTAAAGTTACATTTATTGAAAATGCTTTGCCTACAAAAGGAATTAAAGATACACAATTAATTACAAACCCCAAATTAAGGTTTTCAGATCAATTTACAATTTTTGGCACAGTACCATTTGATGGTATTCATGCGGAATCAAACTGGGCTTTAGAAAATAAATTTACATCCTTAATACTTCCTACGTGTTACTATTTGGGAGCAAAGGAAGTATATTGTATTGGGTTCGATAATAGAGGTACCGGAATAAATAGAACAATACCTCTTCTTAATAATAACCAAAACCACATCCAAAAGTTTTTATCTAAATACCCAAAGTGGGTTAATGATTGGAAGCCTTATCATAATATGAACATATATAGTATTACTCCTGATAAATTTTCCCCCATCAACCAAATAATGGAATATAAATCAATAAAAGAATTAAAATGAAAGATGTAGAACATGTAATACATACTGTAGGGGATAGCCATGCTTTTCAACATGGATGTATTGAACCAATTCCTTCAAGGATAGTACAACATCATTTAGGTCCTGTATTATGTTATAGTTTTGGAAAAGAAAAACTAAAAAGATGTGATATTCGTAATTTTAATATTAAAAATGGGGATAGTATTATATTTTGTTTAGGAGAAATAGATTGTAGATGTCATATCCATAAACATATAAATGATAAAGTTAGTTATCAAAACATTATAGATTACATTGTTGATAATTATTTTGAAGCTATTAATTTAAATATAGAAACATCTCAAATAAACCTTAAAAACATTTGTGTTTATAATGTTGTCCCACCAATCCAAATTGATAATACCCCAGAAGATCCTACTTTCCCCTTTTTAGGTAGTGATGAAGAACGTAAGGAGTATGTTTTATATTTTAATAAAAAACTAAAAGAAAACTGTAAAAAATATAGATATGTTTTTTTTGATATCTACAACCATTACACTGATGAAAATGGGTTTTTAATTAAAGATTTAAGTGATGGAAATGTACACCTTAAGGATAAATCTTATCTGAGAGATTTTATATTAAAAAATAATATATAAAAGCAAATAAAATATGGAAAAAATAACATTTTGCATACCAAGTAAGTCTAACTTGCGTTACCTAAAAACTTGTATTCCGTCTATTAGAAAAAATGCTCATAGAAAGGATCATGATATTATTATTTTTGTTGACTCAGATGATGATGGTACAGTTGAATGGTTAGAACAAGTTAAAGAAAATTACAATTTAACTTATTATGTAAACCCCCATTTAGGTAAAAAATTATTTGGAATTGGCAAGGCATATGATTATTGTATAGAGCATTCAACAACGGATATATTCATGATCTTTCATGCTGATATGATGTTGGGTATTGACGCTGATTTAAACGCATTTAACCACTTAAAAAGCAAAACAGTTGTATGTTCAACACGGGTTGAACCCCCAATCCATCCTAATGGTGGTGAGAAAATATTACAACACTTTGGGATGTGGCCTGAAGAATTTAAATCAAAAGAATTTGATGAGTTTGTTGAATTACAACTTAATAATGATCAAGTTACTGAGGGCATATTTGCCCCCTGGATGATGTATAAAGAAGAATTTTTAGCCATGGGTGGACATGATCCTAGATTACATTCAGCTAGGGAAGACTCTGATGTGTTTAATCGTTTATTATTAGGTGGATTTGAGTTTAAACAACCATGGAATAGTTTAGTTTATCATTTAACAGGTAGGGGAGGTCAATTTCAACATGGCAAAATAACCCAAGATGAAACACAAAAAAGTGATGAATGGAGAAGATTAATGAATAATTCAACTAGAGAGTTTATTAGAAAATGGAAATCCACAGTTAAACATACTCCTTTAATGAAACCCATAGTATCCCCAATTTATGATATTGGCATTCAAATAATAAATAGTAATGAAAATTTATTAGAAGCACTGGAGCCTTGGGGACATAATATTTATATTGACTTAGATTATGGTGATTATATAGATAAAGAACAACCTAATACTGAAGATAATTTAATACTAAAGCTTTATCCTATTGATGAAAAACCTAAAAACGATATAGTTATAAGAATAGATGGAAAAACATTTACCCAACAAGATTTTTTATATCTGCAAGAAATGGGTAATATTATTTTTAAAAGTGGCGAAATAGGAAAATTTAAAGTAGGTAATTTAGTTATAAAGATTAACAAAATTTCTGAAATTCAATCTAATTTAATTCAATGTTTAGTAGATTATGAATCTTAAAATGATTAAATGTGTTAAATGCAATGAAGATATGCCTGAATTAAGATTAACTAAATTTGGGTATAATTTTTGTGTAAATTGTTCAACAGTTGGTGCTAAAAAGGGAATACCTGTAGTAAAAGGTACTGGGGACCACACTTGGAATGAAATAGAAATAGTAGAAGAAAATGAATATACTAACACTAGATGGAGGGATGATCTTGACCCAGACGAACATTTAGTGGAACTAGGAATTGAATAAATATGCCAAAACCAAAACCATTATCTAAGGAAATGATAGTGGCAGCTCAAGCTAATACTAAATCAAATATGGCGGCTGCCAGATACTTACATGTTTCTTATCAGCATTATAAGAGATATGCCAAAATGTATAAACTCTTTGAAAATCATAAAAACCAGAGCGGAAAAGGTATACCTAAATTTTTAAAAGGTAAAGGCAAAGAACCCGCTCTTTTGGATATAATTGAAGGAAGAGTATCGGCTGCTCATTTTACTCCTGCAAAAATAAAGTATCGTTTAATAGAAGCTGGATATTTATTAGAGCAATGTTCAAAATGTGGCTTTAATGAACGAAGAGTTCTTGATTACAAAATGCCACTATTGTTACACTTTAAAGATAATAATAAATCTAATTATAGTCAAAATAATATAGAATTATTATGTTATAACCACTATTTTCTTACAGTAGGAGACATTTTTACTGATAAAGACAAACAACAAATAGAATCTCATAGAGAACACTTCAAAACTACTGATGCTGTAAATTGGGAATTAGATGATTATGATGTTGAAAGATTTAAAGAATTGGGGCTTATAGATGATGATGATGAAACTCATCAATATATTTCAAGAATATGAAACGAAACAAAAAACATTCTAAATTAATTAGAGATTATGATTCCCAAAAATCTAAACACTTAGAAAAACTAGCATCAAAAACCTTGGATAATGACGAAAAATTTCGTAAATTAAAATCAAAACCCATTAAAGGTAATTTTCTTAAAAACTTTTAAAATGAAAATTCGAAAAATAGAATTTGATACTGAAGAAGAAATGGAAAAGGTAATTAATGAAAGTAACTATAAGTTCCATAAATTTATAGTTGATTCCGCCCTCAAAAATCTTGAATCAGAAAAAAAAGAAATTACTATAATGTCTATTTTAACTAAAGACACAAACACTACATTTGATATTATCTTGGAACCTGAATACATGGTAGAAACCTTAGAAATTAATCTATCAGTAATGGAAGACTTTGAAGATTATGAGCGTTGTCAAAAAATAGTTGACGCTATAAATTATCTTAAATCAAAACAATAATCATGAAAAACTTTATCATAATAGTTGTGTGCGGAATTATTCTGCCATTAATAATGGCATTTACTAGTATTAAACAAACCCAACAAATTAAAGTAACAAACCTAGAGCCAAAAGCTATAGTTGAAATCAAACCTAAACTTGAAATTGAATTAGTAGAAATTAAACTTAAGGGGCATACTGAATTTTTAGATGCTATAGGACATAGAGAAAGTGGTAATAGATACTATATTGTAAACAAGTTTGGATACATGGGTAAATACCAGTTTGGGAAATCAACTCTTAAAGGATTAGGATTTAAAATAACCCAAGATGAATTTTTAAATAGCCCATACATTCAAGAAAAAGCAATGCAGGAATTATTGCTTCATAATAGAAAAAAACTAGATAAATGGATATGTAAGTATCAAGGAAAGGAATTGCATGGTATTTTAATTACTGAATCTGGAGTTCTTGCTGCAGCTCATTTGGCTGGGGCAGGAAATGTTCGTAAATTCTTTAGGAAAGGGTATGAATTTGAAGATGGATTTGGGACAAAAATGACATCGTATATGACACAATTTAGTGGCTATTATTTAAACCTATAATATTTATAATAAAAAATTATGGCTAAAAAGGGTTTATACGGTGAAGTTACAATAAAAACAAGAAAAAAACGACCAGGTGTTCATTCAAAAACAAAAACATCAAAATTAAAAGGAAGTAAAAACTATGTTAAATTATATAGGGGGCAAGGCAAATAATATGAATATAACTGTAACTCAATTATTTAATAATATGACAGATGCAGATTTTTTAGTATTACATGAAACCGGAGAGTTAAAAAACTTTTGCTATGCTTTATCTTTAGATTTACAACCAAAAACCTATGGAAAAGATCACACTTACACAGCATGAATGGTATGATGCCATGAAACTTCCTACACCTCATAGGAATAAGAAAAAATACTATAGAAAAGAAAAACATAAGAAAATGGGAACCAAATTTGGTTCCCATAATTATTTTTCGTATATTTACAGAGTAAAATTAAGGTTATGGCACTTTGGGAATTTAGAAATTTAAATAAACATGGCAATTACAGAAAACGAATTATCCACACTGAAGGTACATTAAACATACCGGGTAGTGGGTTTGGCCCTTCTGTATTAGCAAATAGATTTAAATACAAGTACACCCACCCTATTTACCCTCCTATGATTTGGAAACATGAGGGTAAAACATATTTGATGCCTTTATGGAAAGAAGTATTAAATGGTACTACACTTAATGATGTAGAATGGGTTAAACCAAAACCTAAAGTTGTAGTTAAACAAGAACCTATTGTAATTACTTCTGCTAGTTCATCTAGTGATAAAACTTATACTACAACATATTACCCCGATTCAGGTAAGTTCTGGTGTGATTGTCCTGGAATGTGGAGAAGTGGAGGTAATTGTAAGCATGTGAAACAAATGAGAAAAGAAAATAAATAAAGGTTATATGTTAGAACTACAAGAGTTTATAGATAAAATGCGTGCTACAAGTAGTGGTAATGAAAAAGTTCAAATAATAAAGGATGCTGACCCCTTTATCCATAGAATATTAGAATACACTTACAACCCATTCAAACAATATTATATTACAGGCAAAACTTGTATTAAAAATAGCCATTTAAAAGCTAAAAAAGTCAAAAATGTATTTGAGGTATTAAATAAGCTAAATCAAAGAGTTGTAACAGGCCATGATGCAATAGCATTAGTAAATGGTTGTGGTAATGAATTAATTTATAAGATTATTGATAAAGATTTAGGCATTAGAGCTGGTGATTCAATAATTAATAAAGCAATACCAGGATTAATACCTACATTTAAAGTTGCATTAGCTAAAGAATATGATGGTAAGTGTGATTGGAATGATAGTTGGTATGCTTCAAGAAAATTAGATGGTGTTAGATGTTTAGCAGTAGTTAATTACGAAGGTGAATGTACACTTTATTCTAGAATGGGTAAAGAATTAACTACACTAAATAAAGTTAAAGAAGCTATTGAAGCAACAGGTATTATTAATACTGTATTTGATGGTGAGATTTGTCTAATTGATGAAAATGGAAATGAAGATTTTCAAGGTGTAATGAAACAATTAAGACGTAAAGATCATCAAATTGAAAATCCTGCTTATATGATTTTTGATATGCTTCACAAACCTAATTTTGATAATCAAAAAGGTGGTCCTATATTAAGTGAAAGGTTAGGGGCGCTAAGAGGTTTTTTAACAGGTAGACATATTACAACTAATATTTTACGTTATACAGAACAATTCCAAATAACAGATGGTAGACACTTTGATAAATGGGGTCAAATAGCAACTGATAATAATTGGGAAGGATTTATGTTACGTAAAGATGTTAGTTATGAAGGTAAACGTACTAAAAACTTACTTAAAGTAAAGAAATTTTATGATGCTGAATATGTTGTAGTTGATTATGATAATGATGATCATGAAGTAGTTAGAGATGGTAGATCAAAAACAATTAAAATGCTAGCCCAAGTATGGATTGAACATAAAGGACATAGAGTAAAAGTTGGTAGTGGTTGGACTCAGGATCAACGTTTACAGTATATGGATGGTTCAATTGTAGGTAAAGTAATTACTGTTCAATATTTTGAAGAAACTAAAAATGATAAAGGTGGTATTAGCTTACGATTCCCAACAGTAAAAATTGTACATGGAGATAAACGAGAAGTATAAAGTAATGCGCGAGAAATTTTGCTTTTGCAGATATCTTACGTATCTTCCCCATGTTGTGATAATGAAGTTACAGCACTAAATAAAGGTTATATATGTTTATTCAAGTACAAAATCAAAAATTAAAAAGAAACAATCAATTTAGAGTTCAAACAATGCCTGCTGGTATTAAAGAAATTAAATCTAGAGGCTGGAATGTTAATGATTGTAAATTTAAAGAAATTAGAGATGAATTAGTTACTAATAAGTATAAAGAGTTAGATGGGAGAATGAATACACGCGGAAAGCAATTCGCACAAAGAGCTGGATTATAATGTGTAGGGTAACTTGGTGTAATAACCCTAGAAAAATACGTTTTACAGTTTGTGAATTACATTCACAATATAAACATATTTGTGGTGCAGCTATTAGATTAGATAGACCCCACTTAATGTATAAGGTAGAAAAATGGTTAAAAGGAGAACATCAATGTGAAAGTTGTGGTTTTGATCCCGTAGAAGCTTATCCTACATTACACACTAAAGCACAGTCATCAATGTTAGATGTTGACCATATTAATTCAAATATTAAACGTACATTAGAAGGTGAACAACCAGATAATTATCAATTAAATTGTAAACACTGTCATATAGTTAAATCTCATTTAGAAGGTGATTATGTGGCTAAAAAATATAGAAAATAATATGAGTAGAGGAAGACCAAGTGAGCAAGTAGAAAGATTAGATAAATGGACTATAGATAGTACTGATTATGATGGATCTAGATCAATTATTAAATTTGATAGGTCTAAATCATCAAATGGTCCTTATTCATGGGAGAATAATCCACCTAAAGGGTTTAGACAACCTAAATTTAAACCAGATAAAGGTAAGGCATATGGTAAACAACCTGTAGTACTAGTATTTAAAACATCAAACCGTTCAAATGCCAAAACCAAAATAAAAGTATTTAGAAATGAAAACATCGATTATATTTTATCAGCTGATAAATTAGTTGGAGTACCATCTAAAGCCGAAATAGTTGATATTGGGGTAGGTAAATCGTTTGTAGAGCGATATAAACAAAAATATAATTTAGCTTAGCCTTTATATATTTATAACAAAATATTAATCAATTTATCATAAATGAAAACAATTTTAGTTATTTTAGTTTTATTAGTAGCAGCGGCTGCAGTTTATTATTTCGGATTTTATAAGAAAGGGAAAATTAATGATCGTGATGGTGATTTTATTCCTGATGAAGTTGAAGATGCAGTAGAAGATGTTAAAGAAGTTGCTAAAGAAGTAAAACGTAGAGCCAAAAACGTTAAAAAAGAACTTAAAGATGTAGCTGATCAAGCTAAAGATGTAGTTGAAGCTGCAAAGGGTAAAAAACGTAGAGGTAGAAAACCAAAATCCAAAA
>VMHT01213019.1_pt1 | contig 24559 bp, 36 predicted proteins | sample 4693611 | NCBI WGS metagenome assembly VMHT01 (sample SAMN12280063, study PRJNA550983) | marine metagenome | isolation source: seawater sampled from same location over 5 years 0.02-0.2 micron viral filtrate | place: USA: collected off the coast of southern California halfway between the port... ...
ACTCTGGTGACATGGGCCAGTTCCAACAATACATTGAAGATGACCCAGCACGTAAGGCACGAATGAATGGCTTTGTCCAAGCTGCACAGCAGATGGCAAAGGGTGGTGTGGTACGTAAGATGCGTGAAGGTGGTTTTTCTAGTCCTGCCCAGATTCTTCCTGGTACCACACCTATCAGTTCACAACTTCAAGCACCAGACTATGCAGGTACAGAATTATCTGCACAAACTGGACTTGAGTATGCACCATCTAAGCAAGACCAAGTATACGCTCAACCTTTTATGGGACGGATACCTTTTCAACAACCTGTAGGTTTAGCTCAACCACAACAAGCCCAGATTCTTCCTGCACAATCTACAACACCGCTAATACAACAACAAGCAGTACCACAGCAAGAATTTAAAAAGGTAAAGAAGGCACAATTTAAAGACGCATATGGACAAGCTTATGACTCAAAGGATGAGTATGAAGCTGCTATGCGCACAGCAGAAACACGTAAGTTTAAAACAAAAGATGGACAAGAGATTGACATTCCTTTTGTACGAGGGCGGCCTTCTATCGCTATACCTGAAGGTGCTACGGATACGGGTGCTGACCCTACTAAATTGTATAAAGAAGACTATCAGATTCCAGATGCTACAGTTGGTGAGACAGAAGTTGGCCCTACTATTGCGGATGTAACAGCACAGATGATGTCCACACCAGGTCTGCCATCTGGTGCGACAACTATGGCTGCACAAATTCAAGAGCGTCCTGACCAAATGATTAGTCAAGGTACGGGCCAACAGCAGTTTCGTCAAGACTTGGGTACTACCCTTGCTCAGACAGCACAAGCCACTGAACCAGAGCAAAAGGATGCCAATATTGTACAAGCCGCGCAAGCCGCGCCGGGTGTTCAATCTGCACTGGATGCAACACAAGCTGCCCAAGCTACACTAAGTCCTAATGCTCAAGTTACAGCGGCACAACAAACTGCTTCATCCGTTGGTAACGTAGCGGCAGCACAAGGTAATGCTACTCTTCTAGACAATCCAGTACAACGAGAAATACAAGCAGGTGAATTAATTAGTGGTGCAGCTGATGCTGAAAAAGCCGCTAAGTTTAATGAAGAAATTCAAGCAGCGTCTGCAACGCCATCACAGCAAGCTACTGTACAAGGCCAGCTGGAAGGACTTATGCAGGACTTTGAGGGTGGTGCAACACCAGCATGGGCTGCAGGTGCTATGCGGGCGGCAACAAGTGCTATGGCGGCACGGGGGTTAGGTGCTTCATCTCTTGCGGGACAGGCTATTGTCCAAGCAGCAATGGAAAGCGCACTGCCTATAGCGCAAGCTGACGCAGCAACAACTGCCTCGTTTGAGCAAATGAATCTGTCCAATCGCCAGCAACGGGCAATGCTTGCAGCTGAACAACGTGCGCAGTTTATGGGGATGGAATTTGACCAAGCTTTCCAAGCACGAGTACAGAACGCAGGTCGTATTGCTGATGTAGCCAATCAGAACTTTACTGCTGAACAACAGATTGCCCTAGAAAATAGCCGTGTTGCTAACACAATGAATCTGCAAAACCTGAATAACAGGCAAGCACTTGTTATGTCAGAGGCGGCAGCACTTGCTAATCTTGATATGGCTAATCTCGATAATCGTCAACAAGCGGCTGTACAAAATGCACAGAACTTCTTGCAAGTTGACATGGAGAACCTATCTAATAGACAACAAACTGAATTGTTTAGGTCGCAACAACGTATCAACTCCCTGCTTACCGACACTGCAGCGGAAAATGCGGCTAGACAATTTAATGCCACGAGCAAGCAACAGACAGACCAATTCTTTGCTGAGATGTCTGCACAGATATCACAGTATAATGCCTCACAGCGTAATGCACAGAATCAGTTTAATGCTGGTCAGACTAATGCAATGGAGCAATTCAATAGAGAAGTTGATGTACAGCGTGACCAGTTCAATGCAAAGAATCAGCTAGTGATTGCACAGAATAACGCACAGTGGCGTAGAGAAATTGCCACACAGAATACGGCGGCTGTAAATAGGGCTAATGAAATCAACGCAGCTGCAGTGCTAGATGTATCGCGGGATGCTTATGACAATCTGTGGAGTTACTACTCTGATACAATGGAGTGGGCATGGACATCTGCCGAATCACAGCTTGACCGCTATCAAGAGATGGCTATTGAACAGCTACGTGCTGACAAAGCTATTGAAAGACAAAACATTGAAGCTGGAAGTGCCGCAGGTAGTGCTATTGGTAACATGATTTCTATTCTTGGTTCAGCCGCCATCAAGTCATTCTTTTAAGGTAGATAACAATGGAAACTAATGTAGGAATACGTACATATAATCAGATTGAATCACTAGCTACAGAAATAAAAAACACAGCTAGTGCAGAAGCTACGCCAACTAATGGTCTACTTGCACCTCCCAAACGGAAGATGAAGGACATGGCTGGGGCAGAAGAGAACCCAGCGTACCGTGTAGCCACATACTTTAATACAATTCGTGATAAGCGTATGGAGAGGCTTAATGGCAGAACCACAGTTTGATGCACCCATTGCTGGCATGGGAATGACCCATGAGTTGGGGGCAAGACCTTGGCAACGACCACCTCTGTATACTACAGTAGAAGAGGCACTGGATTACTACATCCCACGTATGGCAGATGATGCGTTCTCTGACCAGCTTGTAGATGTAATGGACATGGGTGTGCCTCTTACAACACTTGCTAACACAATTCAAATGTCGGGTGTTATGGAAGGTAAGCATAGCGCAGATGTAGGTATTTTGATTATGCCTGTATTAATTGAGATGATGCGCTTGATTGGTGACTCTGCTGACATTAAATATACAACAGGTATGGAAAAGACTGACGCACCGCGTTCCTCTTTGATTGCCAACGCTGTAAATAAACTACGTGAAGAAGAGAGTAAGGAAGAGCCAGAAGATATGACAATGGAATCCGCGCCTATGCAAGAAGAACTGCCTATGGATATGCCTACTGAAGAGGCAGAGCCTACAGGTCTTATGGCGAGGAGAACGTAATGGCTATTTTCGGTACACTGGGTAAGGTTCTAGGTTTAGGCGGTGGCAAACTGTCTCCATTTGAAATGGGTATTCGCAAAGGTTTGGCTGAAGGTGTTACAGATGTAGTCAAAGATGACATGAAACGTGCAGACGAAAGGGTAGACCGTATTGCCGATTACAAAATTAGAAAAACCACAGAAGAACAAGAAAGATTTAACAAAGAACTTAGGGAAAATATGGAAGTTATTCGCGGTATTGCAGGTAAAGCGGGTGGCATAAATGGTGCAGAGTGGCTTATCAGAACGTATGGTATTGAAGAGGCTGCTACTAAAGCGACTCAATTTGAAACACTAAGAGGAATCGGCAAAAACCCAGAGTTTTTATTAGATGATGAAAATGCCACTACCTTTGAAGACTTGGCTAAATTTGTTACTGCATCTCCTGCTGTGTTTGATAAAACAGAAGTAAAAGATACAGGTTTGCTATCTAAAATAGGACTAGGTAGAGACTTAGGTGAAGAAGCACAACGTGAAGTTGATGCAGCAACTTCTGCCCTTGGATATGGTCGTGTGTCTAAACCAGAGTTAGGTGTAATGCCAACCGCTATAGGATTTGACCCTGCCGACTTAGGCACACTGGCTGATATGAAGGATGAATCGCATCGTCAACTACGCCTAGCTATTGCCGCTAAAGAAGCTGGTGATGAGGAAGGTTATACTACGCATATGACGGAAGCAACCATGATGACAAATATGCTCCGTACATTAGACGCAAAACCTCTGACAGAAGCAGGTGGTCGTGCTGCAAATAAAACATTTAATAGTCACATTTCTTCTATCTCTGGTGTTAAAGGTGAAACTGTAAATGATGGTCTAGGAGGATTTATCTTTAAGCCTAAGTGGGAAGACCAGAGAGATGCAGGAAAAGTAATGGGTGCTAGTGCAGCATTATCTGAAATTTATGCAGAAGCAATTCAAAGGGGCATAGCGTCAACCAAAGCGATGCGACAGATTATAGATGCATCTAATAATAACCTCATGCCAAAAATTGTACAGACGCCCGATAACGCATACGAAATTATTATTGGCACTGATAAGCTAATACCTGAAGGTTTTAGAGGTGGTAGTGGGCCGTATGCTCCTCCTCCTCCTCCAAGTAATAACACAAATAGTGCAGCAACAACTACAGCTGCCACAACACAGTCCTCAACTACACAAACTACAACTGTTCCAGGCACACCTGCTGACCTACAAAACTTAACCGCCCAAGCTAATGCTGCTGTGTCTGATTCAGACCGAGCAAAAATTAAAGCACAAATAGGTAGACGCTTTGGCCCAGACAAAGTTAAAGAGTTAGAAGCTGCAGGTACGTTAAAGTAATGTACAATACACAGGATAAAATAGACAGGGAAACTCTCCTAAAAGATGAGCAGTTCCTACAGGATGCTACTGACTTTCTTATTGATAGGGAAGGATATGAAGCAGATGACCTCATGTCTGCTGAAGACGTGTATAATAATTACATGGAACACTTTCGTTTTCAGAATGTGAACGAGGTTACAGCTATTAACGATATGCTGTACGCACAAAATGCTGATGATGAGCAAAAAGAAAAGATGGCTCGTCTGATGGAAACATATGACAAGATGGATAGTGACTTGGGGTTGCGGGCTGGTGGCGATTATATCGCTGGTGTGCTTTCAGCCCCTTCCACGTATGCGGGTATTTTTACAGGCGGTGGTGCAAAGGTTGGTGCGGTAGCAGCACAACAAGGTGTAAAGCTAGGTATCCGCGAGATATTAAAACGGGGTGCTGCAGGTGAAGCATTGCGCAGCGCAGCCACAAAAGGTGCAGTACGTGCTGGTGCTGTTGAAGGTGCCATTGGTGCAGGGCAAGTGGCCGCACAGGAACAAGCCCGCGTTGAACTGGGGATGCAAGATGAAATACGTGGCGGGGCAGTTGCCTTGGGTGCGGCTGCTGGAGCAATACCTGGTGCTGTGTTTGGTGCGGGGCAACAGGCTCAACGTGCAGTGGCAGAGAATGTTGCAGAAAGAGTCACACGCATAACAGAAAAGCAAGCCGCTCGTGCTACAAATAACGCCAATAGAACCACAACAAGAGAAACATTTGAAAGTAAAGAAACTGGTGAGTTAGCCAATACAATCTTTGAAAACCTTAAAGAAAAGAAGTTGGCACTAAAAGAAACTATTGGTGAAGAACTTGAAGCTGGTATGAAGTTAAAGCAAGAACTAAAACCAGATGATGTTGAGATTGTAGATGTAGTAAAAGCAGACAAGCCCAAGCTTCCGCTTGAAGCTAGTGTTGAAATGAAAAACCTACAGAATATTGCAGCTGTTGCAGCTAAGATTGTAAAAGATGTACCTGATATCCCAGACTTGCCACAGGGTACAACAGAGGCATTTACATCCAAGTTGGTACGTGCATTGCGTTCAGGAGACTTGAATACCGATAAGCTTGTTGCCCTTACTCAACGCCACGGCATACGATTTGAAGACATTGGCTCGTTACTTGCAGCGGAAGTAAGTAGTGGTGCATCTCTTATGGGTAAAATTAGTGGACTTAGTAAGGCATCTAAGAAGGAACTTACTGAATTACTTGATGATATTGACATCAAGCTTATTGAAGCAGGGCAGATTACTAATCCTGCAAGGGAAGCTGTTGAAGAATTAGATGACCAGTTAGGTAGAAGTACCCTTGAAAAAGCAAACGATACGCTCAAGAATATAAACAAAGCCCGTATTGGTATGATGACAGTACAGCTTGCCACTACAGCACGTAACATGACAAATGGTTACATGCGTAACTATATATACGCATTTGACAACTTAGGTGCAGGATTATATAATAAACATTTTTCAAATAAAGCAGCAAAAAACAGACTAGCTTTACAAGGAAAAATTAATCCAACGGATGAAGAATTACGAGAAGAAGCCATACGTGCTGTGAATCTTGGTAATGCACAAATGCGTACTGCATATGATGCTTTCTTGTTTAAAGACTTGATGACAATTACATCTGCTGAAACAACTGCCCTTGCAAGACTGATGAAGAATCCTGCCTTTGGTAAGTCTCAACAGGCACAACAATTGTTTATGGAAATGGGAGATGTAGCCGACCATACAAAGCAGGGTGGTAGATTGCTAAATGCTGCACGGTTTTTGAATAAGCTAAACACTAAGTCTGATAACATGTTTAAACGGGCTATTCTATCACGTGAACTGGATAAAACACTTCGTGCCTCTGGCTTTGAAGGTGGTTTAAATGAAGTTCTCAAGAAGGGTAGATTTGGGGATATTGACGAAAAAATTATCGGTAGTGCTATGGAAAAAGCGTTGGACTTTACCTATCAAACAGGTAAGTTCAAAGGTAAAGAAGGTCTTTTTAACACAGCCGCTGATACTTTTATTCAAGCAGCACAAACACCACTAGGTTCAACCTTTGTACCTTTCCCTAGATATCTAGTAAATCAATTTCGTTTTGTGTATGAACACACGCCAGTTATAGGATTGTTTGATATTGGTGGTGTACTGAATAAGTCAGATGCTGCTGATAGATTCGGTAAACAGATGGGTGGACTAGCTATGCTAGGTGCCATGTATGCCATGCGCAGCAATCACGGTGATGAAACTACAGGCCCGTTTGAGTACAAGAATCCATTTGGTACAGGTTTAGTAGATGCACAAGCATCTCTTGGTCCATTCTCTGCATATGCATTTATGGCAGATTTCTTGTATCAAATGAATAATCCAAATATGGAAGCAAAGTTTGATGGCAGAGAATTTGCTAAAGCGTTAGGTGGTGGACAGTTTAGGCCAACAGGTTTAGCTATTGTTGACAACTTCTTTGACACTATTGACAGAGGTAAAGAAGATGGAAAGACAGACCTGCAAATTAAAGAAATGTTAACTAAGTATGTAGGCAACGTGGCAAATACGTTTACCGTAGGTGCTGGTGTGCTGAAAGATGTTGTTGCAACACTTGACCCAGAGTTTAGGGCAGTGCCAGACAATACGGATGTAAACTTCTTTGATTATTTCTTGAAGCAAGCAACACGTTCTTTCCCACAAAGTGTAGATGAGAATGGTAGTTTTTATGGGTACTCTGGTCTAGGGCCAAAGCGCACACGCTTAGAGAGTCCAACAAAATCTACTGGATTACGTGTGATGAATCCCTTTATGCGCCAGCTTACTGGTCTTACACAGCGTGAAGAACGTAATATGGCAGAACGAGAGTTTGATAGGTTGGGTTTAAATTGGGCGCAAATTACACCTCGTAAGATACCCTTTGACCCAGAACTTACAAATGAAGCTAGGGGTCAGATGGGTAGATTCGTAGAGTCTGCAATACAAGACTACGTAATCAATGACCCAGAGTATGCAGGACTAGGAACAAATGTTGAAAAGAAAGCTTTTCTGCTTGCAAAGGTTCGTGAAATGCGAGCAGAAGCTAGAGCCAGAATCATGGACACAGACCGTTATGTAGACATAGAAGACCAAAGAAGAATAGCTAGAGCCAAGTTTTTTGACCTACCCAAAGAAAAGAGAGACTTGATTGCTGTATATTATGATAGGGAAACGGGGAAAAATCTAGGGGATACTATGGATTATCTAACAGCACTAGGTGTAGCAGAGGAATATAATATAAGTGGGGGCCGTTAAGCCCCCTCTTTTTATATTCTGCCTAGCCATTTGGCTATGTGTGAAACAAACGGTAACAAGGTTGCCGCCATAAATAAGTTAGCACCTGTATGTGCTATCGCTATTCGTAGCGTATCCCCCTTTGGCATACCATCTGACACTAGCAATCCAGCCAGCCATATAGTCCCTGTAGTTCCAATGTTAGCACCAAGCACTGCCGCTATAGCCGCTGGCAATGGCAATGCACCAGAAGCAACCAGTGCGATGATAGCTGTAGTGGACAGGCTAGATGACTGCCATAGCAATGTCATCATGATGCCGCCCACAAACATATAAATAGGGTTGCCCAAGAACCATGACAGGTGTTCGATGTTACCCATCGACTTCATGCCACCAGAGAATGTTTTCAAGCCGACATAGAATATAACTAAGCCGACTAATGTTGTTATGACAGGATTACCTAAGTCCATTTTACATACCTTTTTCCATAGCTTTGTTTCATGTGACACAATTACCTATTATCCCCACTGCCTGACAGCGTACCTCTAGCCTTACGGTCAGCTAGTTTCTGCAGGTTGTTCTCCATGATATGTCCTAAGTCCATACCCATTTCTTCTGCCAGTACTGCACAATACCACATTACATCCCCAATCTCGTAGGCAATCTCAATCTTCTTGGCTTCATACTCATCCTGTGCAGCACCATCACGAATAAACTTCTTTACCTTGTTAGCAATCTCTCCTGCTTCTCCAGTTAGGCCCAGAGTCAAATACTCTGTGGCCTTTTCTTTTGGAAAGATAGCAGTGCTACACGCCTGTTCTTGATACTGTGTACCTGTAATACTACTCATTCTATTCTCCTTCAACCATTGTTTAGCTTCTTGCTCTAGCTTGTTCATTAGTTTGTACTCTCTTCAAGTTGGCATAATAGGCATCGTTGTACCCACGTAACCACTCACGATGCTGCATTGTATTAGGGTCAATGCCGCTATCACCTAGAAAAAACTTTCCTTTCTTTCCTCTACTAAGTTTACCTTTAAAGAAGGCATCCTGCCCCCACTGGTATTGAATTTTCAGAGGGGCATCATACTTACTGAGGCCATTACGCCGCATCTTCATGTGACTCCTCTTGTACTGAAGCAATCAGTGCTTTACTAAAAGCATCCTCTGCTGCTACTAGTTGGTCGAGGTTAAATTTAGACTCTGCAATACGTGCTTTTAAGTTACGTACCTGGTTTACGTAGTATTGCTGATTCTCTTCTAGTTCTACGTAGTCATATTCTTTATCGTTAATCGTAATTTTATTTTGTTCTTCCATTTTCTTTCTCCAATTCTTTCTGTTTTAGTTTCTGCCATTCACTCCACTGTTCGGATTTACGGGGTGGGTCATACTGTACCCAACCATCACCCCGTTTCCATACCAGTTTCTTACTCACCAAAGTAATCAGTAAGGATAGTAAGTCTATCCTCATGCATGGCAATGGTGTCTAACTCACCCTGTATAGCTTCCATAATATCAGAGTGTTCCCCAATCCCCGCAGGGTTTTTAAGGTACACTTCAATATTCATTACATGCAAATTAATATTAGACTCTGCATGACCTCTAAGTACATCTAGCATTTTCTCTCTCATTTGTCAACTCCTTTCTGTTTAAATCTGTGTTTGAAGAATACAATAAGATTAACAACTGTGTTTGTGGTAATTGCAATTAGCAACCACCACTCCCACCAATATGGTTCTTGCCATATCATGCTGCGTTTAAGTCCACTACTTCACAGACGCCAGCAGTACATGCCAATTCACGTCCACCTGATGTAGTGTCTTCCTTTTCAAACTCACGTAACTTTTCCCATGATACTTTTTCTGGCATCTTAGCTGCAAGAGTATTATAGGTTTCCTCATCAATGTCTTGATAGGGAGCTTGTGCGTACACATGGTCATCGTAGGGCAAGAAACTAATACCACTAACTTCATCAAAGTTTTTGAATACCCAATCCCCTACTTGCATCCACTCATGCTCTTTGACAGAGATTGTAATACTAGGTTTGTGTTCACACCAGTAACGCTGATAGGTAAGCCACAACTCCAACTGTTCAATCGCTGACATTTCTGTTCGTGTGACTGCTCCAACAGGTGCCTTCATGGGAAAGCTAAACACAGTAGTGCTATCAGGCTTGTTACCGTCTGGCTCTGCTGGAATACCTTGGTCAATCAAAAATTGAGTGATTGGGTCTTTGTTATCACCACGTACAGTACGAATGTAATGCGGATGATGTCGTGCGTGGATACCACTAGCTGCATCTACAAGCTGTGACACTGTGCCACTAGGCTTTACACAAGTAATAGCCGCTGACTGTGGTATGTTTAGTTGTTCAGCCATAGCTGCATTAGTCTCAATAGCAACGTCACGTAGACGCTCTAGTGTCTGACCAATGTTTATACCAAGGTGTGCTGACCGACCAGACATTAGTTGATTATCCATGATACCTGTCAAAGAGACACCTAGCAGACGCTCTTCTTCTGTGTTCTTTTTCCACACATTACGTAGGTATTTGAAGTTAGTCAGTGTGGACTGAAACGTACCAAGAATAGTAGCCAGACGAACCTTTTCACTAAGAGTCTGTTGAGTATCTGATGCACGTACAACAACTTCTGAAAGATTACAGAACTGATATGGTCGCAAGATAATCTCACTACATGGGTTTGTGCCAAAGTCAATGTAGCTTCCCCAATCTCTGTGTGGGTGCGTAATATATTGTGAATCAGTATCGTCAATCAAAGGTTTGTCGTGCAACTTACGCCGACCATTCTTTGCTGCTTGTTTTACAGCAGATTGACGATTGAATATACCACGCTCACCAGCACGTGATTCGTACAGTGACAACCATTCACGCATAAACGTACCCATCTCTGGCTTAATCTTGTACGCCACAGAGTTATTTGCTAGGCCACGCTGTCCTTCACGCTTAATATTTTTCTCTGGCTCATCCCACCACACACCTGACTTAGCGTGTGCCATCTGGTCATCATTCAAGTTAGACAAGCTGATGAGTGCGCTACGGCGTACACCACCTACAACTACAACCTCTCCAATCTTACACATGATATCGTGACACTCAATGGGAAACAATCTGCGACCAGCTGCACCTTTAAACTTCTTGATGATAAACTGGAACAGTTCTTCTAGTGGGGCTGGGCCAGATGCACGACCACCAAATGTCTTGAGTCGTGCGCCAGAAGGACGTACCTCTGATACATCCCACTTTGGAATCTGTCCTGCGTAAAGCAATGAGATAAGTTCACGCAAAGACTTTGCCCAACCTGGACGAGAATCACCTACTTTAATTACCGTATCTGTTTCATGCATGACCTCGTTTACAATCGGCAACTTGTCAACAACCTCACGCTCAACAGAGAAGCCTACGCCTGTGCCACACATTAGAATATACATAGTCTCATCAAACGCACGTGGACTATCCACAGGTACATAAGAACAGTTGTAGGCACCTACGTGACAACGGTCCAATGCTGGGCCAGATGTCATCAAGGCTCTCATGCTAGGCATAATGTCCTGATTAAGAATTGCTTGCTCTAGTTCACTACGCAAATCATCAGCCATTGTGTACTTATGTTTGTTTTTTAGGTGCTGCGTCATGTAATCAAAGTATCTTGATACTGTTTCAGCCCATGTCTCACGGCGTTGTTCATCCTCTTTCCATCGTGCATACCGTGACAGCGCGATGAAGTTTTGGTAATCAGTTGGCAAATAATTATTCATGTATCACTCCGTTCTTATCTTCAAGTTTCTAATAGATACACCCTCAATCTCATAGAAATAATCTTGTAGGCTATCTTCTAATTCCTCAACAGGATTTTCATCTGCTGGCATAGGATATTCTTCTGGGTCTAAATCTAGTGTAACGTAAATCTTAACTCTCATCTTTGTCAACCCTGTCAATAATCCGACTAAGGTACCAGTGTGCTTTTCTCAAGTCCTCTTCTTTGTTCTTGTAGTTCTCACGCCATGTGTACTTTAGATTGTTGCCTTTACAATAACCCTTGAACTCTTCAGGTGTTAGTGCAGCTTCAATGGCGTCAATACATTCGATACCTGCTTTGTTATAATGAGGTGGGTTATTTACCATGTCTGGTTTTTCATCCCACTCAACATCTTTCCAAGCCTGTTTCATTTGTATATCCTTTATTACATTGCTTACCTGTTTCTTTACTGGTACAGCTTTAGACAAAGTTTCGGCCCGTTTTTTCATGTAAGTTTCGTGTCTCAATCTAAGCTTCTCCTTTTGTGTTTGTAGTAAAGGTAAGATGAACAATATTATCTTCTTCATCATCCTCAATATAAAACGTAGTGGAATCTTCTGATTCACCCAAATCAATATCGGGCGTAATATGTTCCTTAACGTATTCAAATATTTTTTCTCTGACATACTCATCCCTTTCCATTACAGGTAGCGAGGATAATAGCATATTCACAAAATGTTCCATGCCTGTTATCACGTCTTTAGGTAGCGTAGAATCTTCTGAAGCTATGACAGAAACTTCTGCATCACCTGTCCACTCACCTCGCTTCGTAAAAGTTGGGCGTATTCTAATTAAAAAATCCTCGTGTTCAATGTAGTTTTCTCTCATACGTTATCTCCTTTTTACTTTCTTACCACGAAAAGAGATGAACTTGGGATGTTTATTTTTGCCCTTCTCTTTTATCCAATCCTCTGGAATAATTCTATCATAATATTTGAAGCCATATTTTATACACCACTCTGCATAACTAGACTTCGCTCCCTTGCGTAACTTTCTCCTGCTGTTTTCAAATACAAATCTAATATCTAATTTAGGATGTTGTCGCTGTATTGCAAGATGTTTTCTTCTATCTGCTGCAGTAAACATACCTTTTGTTTCTATTATTATACCATTGTATAGAATAAAGTCTGGAGTATAAGTTCTATAAGCTAAGTCTTCCCATTCAATTTTCAATGCTTCATATAAAAATTTTATGTTCTGTTGTTTTAACTTTTCAGATACTGACAACTCCAAACCACTTCTATATCCGTACTTCCTTGCTGCACGAAACGCTGCATAGTTAGGCATTAGGATGCTCTGCTTTCTACGTATTCAGGCGCAAGATGTGTATACTCTACAATCTTAGGCTCTTTAGCCTGTGACTTTACAGCAGGTTTCTCTATAAGATTAGGCCAGCAAGCACGTTTGTAATCACAGAATGAACATGTCTTACACAGCATCATGTTACCTGTTTCTTTACCACGGAACTTCTCAACCTCTGGCTCAAAGCATCTTTCAAACTGATTTGTTTTCAGCTTGTCCGATACCTCTTTAATCTTATCCAGTTCTTCATCCATGTCAATGTTAGTAGCAGGTACATACTTGAACTTGCCGTTAGCTTTGTTCACAACCCACCAACCACCTGGTTTTAGACCAGTAGCTTTAGCGTAGCCAGCAAGCTGACCAATATAACCAAAGGCATCACCTCTTTTTAAAGTCTCAAATGAATCAAACTTGTTTCGATAAGACCAATCGGATGCTGACTTAATATCATCAACAGCACCCTCAAGCGCGATGTCATATGTGCCGTTGATTTTATTTGTGCCTATATCCAACGTGACTTGCTGTGAGTCAGTATATTGAATACCTGCCTCTCGCATCAAGCCTTTCAAAACTGCCTCAACAATATCGCCAAGAAGCATATTCATAATGAAGGTAGTAGGCTTTGGTGCAGCTGTCTCTGGCTTGTTCTTCTCAAACCACAGCTGGCAATACGGCCTACCCACATTGGACATACGCAATCTAAAGTTGCCCCTGCTGCTGCCACCGAATTGTTTGATGACAGCATCCTGAACATCTTTGGCAATGCCAATGGCAGTATCCTTTGATATACTGGACTTACCTTTGACTGCCTTATCAAGATAGCTATGCAGGGCTAGTTCTGCTGGATGATTCATTTATTCGTCCTCATCTACAATAACATCAATAAAACCATCTACTGTATCCTCATCTTCTTGGGATACTTCCTCTTGATAGTTCTTGTTATACTCCTCAAGAACCCACTTGTTGGTATTCTCTATATAAGAGAAGAACTCCTTGATAGTATCTTGGTCTGTGTTACCTGTAACATCAATATTATTAGACATGTCAAGTTCAAGAACAGGGACATAATAATCGTTACCGTTAGACATCTCGCGTTTCTCAACACGAACTTCTGAACTGTGCTGGGGCAGTAGCCGTTGAAGGCTATTCATCTTAGCCACAATACCACCAACATTCTTGAAGCCTTCCTTCGTAGCAACTTCCCAAACAAAAGGAATATCTACTACATCTTGTGCATCACCTGCCTTGGTAACACCAGACATAGTAACTGTGCCAAAGGTTACACGAACCCGTTTTACTCTACTGATAGATTCCTTCATAGCTTCTGGCAAGGAGTGCCAATCCTCAATGTAACCAGAAGGCTTACCACAGTTAAAAGTACCTGTACTGTCCTTCAAATCTTCATTGAAGCTATCTGATAGTACAGATTTAAAGAAGGTATTCTTAGCATTATCCCATTTCTGATACATGAAACGCTGCAAGAAGATACGTATTGTTGCTTTTTCAGCAAAAATAATATTGCCATCAGGAGACTCCAGTGCAATTGAACCTGATGGTACAGCTTCTACCTTTACCATTTTACCATTCACTTCAGTCTCACCCATGATTGCTTTCTTTTCGATGCGCAACCTGGCAAGCTTTAATCGCTTGGTATTAGTATCAAATGACTGACCCAAAAGCTGGGCAGTAGCTGCATAGTTATTAGTATCAATAGTCGTCAATTCCGTCATATTTAAATCCTTTCTTTCAAAGTTAGAAGCGCAGTTATATCACACTACATCCTTCGTGTCAAGCCAATTCGGACCAATCTTTGCTTCTAAAAGCAGAGGTACATTAAATGTCACACCCCATCTACCTGCAATTAGATTTGTCAAGTCTTGATTTGTTTTATCTATGGCTTGTAACACTAGTCTTTCCTCATGTGGATGTACGTCAATTACAATACTGTCATGTACTGTGTTTACAATACAGGACTTAGCATAGCCTAGTAGTTTGTCTATATGTAGCATGGCTATAGGCACAATATCTGCCGTAGCAAATGACTGAACACCATAGTTTTTTATCTGTGTGAAATACGACACACTACCGTTTTCTCTACGCTGTACATCGGGGAATGAAAACTCCCGACCAGATGGCGTAGATATCTTTCGTTTAGTTAAAGCTTCGGTAGCCAGTTTTGTGTGCCACTCTGCAACTCCTTCATACTTCTCATTGAAGTGCTGATAGTAGGTTGCTTCCGATTCTGTCCTTCCGAATCCTGTGGCACCGTAAAGCGGCGCGAAAGTGTGAGCCTTGGCATCCTGTCTAGTAATAGGCTGTCCAGCGTCCGTGATAACCTTCGCTGTATAGGCGTGTACGTCAAAACCATTTTTAATCTCCTCAATAGCTAGAACATCTTGTGACAAGAAAGCAGCAGTACGAAACTCCAACTGTGCAAAGTCAGCCTCAAGTATCTTGCCACCATCAAAGCGTGATATAAATACTTTCTTTACAGGGAATGTACCACCACGTGGCATGTTCTGCATGTTGGGGTCAGCCCCCGACAATCTGCCTGTGGAAGTCCTGTGTTGTAGCAGGCGAACATGTAGCTTGCCATCATACTTTGTGTGTGTCTGGATACCTTCAACGAATGATGATAGGTACGTATCTACAGCACTAAGCCGACTAACCTTACCAAGAAAGTCTTTGGCCTCTTCCATGTTGTTCTGTACAGCAATGCCCTCAAGTATTTTCAGGTTAGCTTTACTGGTAGAAAAACCATTTGCACTAGCCCACTTAGGATTCATTGCATTGAATTTCAAACCTGCAACTGTGTTCTGCTTCTCATACAAAAAGCCTGTAGCCACACATCTACCACACTTGTTTGGCTTGGCAAAAGGTGTACCATCCTTTTTGGTCTTGCGTATATGTCCTGTACCATTGCAGTCTGGACACTGCCGTGCCTCTGTCTTGTAGACTAAGGTAGTGTTCTTAGCAATAGCGTCCCTGAAATCCTTGGGCTTCATGTATGGTGTGATAGCGTTCATCCAAACATTCTTATCCTTTGGCTTGCGACTATATATAACCCAAGACAATTGCTCTGGACTATTAAGGTTAATAGGTGTATCACCCATGAGCCTGTGAACATATGCTTGTAATTCTTTAGTCAAAACTTCTTTTTCTTTCTGGTATTCCTGGCGTACCTCATCCAGTATGTCAAGATTAACACAGAAACCACGCTGGTATATACGTGCAAGACAAACGGCGACCTCATTTGTTAGGTCAACTGTGTTACGTAAGCCACTATCTTCTATTGTATTCAGGCGATACATAAGCTTGTCAGACAGCTGTTGTGTAGCTTCAAGGTCATGCGAAAGATAAGAGGCTAGTAATTCATAGGGTATGTCGCGTGTACTATAACCCTTTGCAAAATACTCCTTTAGTGTATCCTGCTTACGTGTGTCAAGCAAGTACCTGTCTGCACATGCCTCAAGAGACAGTGGTTCTTTGATACCACGCTGCAATACATACTCTGCCAGCATCGTGTCAAATACCGGACCGTCATAGGTAAAGCCAGACTCCCACAGCCACAGCAAATCATGTGCAGCATTGTGCATAATAAGTACAGTAGCTTTGTCAAGCCACTCCTGTACGACAGTATGTCCAAAATCATCTGCATCTACCTCACTATGGTCAAAGGTAACGATACGTTCCACACCTTGGTCAGAAAGCATCCCCACCATGACCAGAGTATTGTTTTTTTCAAACGGGTCAAGGTGGAGTTTGCCATCCCTATCCGTAGTAGTATTTTCTACATCAAGAGTTAGTTTCATTACTTCAGTCCTGAAGCTGTGGCTGCAGTATCAATAATTGCGATACCCCATGCACACTTAATAAGAAATGGTACAACTAGCGTAATCATATCTATTCTCCTTTCATTAATTAAACCACGTATCTTCCATACATGTGTTCCAAATTACAGTGCAATCTTCCATGCCATCCTGTTAGCTTATTCTTTACAACATTCAAATGACGTTGTGCGTCTTGCACCTTCTGTCCCTCGACAAGAGGGTTCGCTGCAATCAGTAGCATCAGGTCAGCCTCTGCTGCTTTACCAGTCTTAGAACCTTCCATCATACTCTGATTCAACACCGTCTTCCCTTCTGCCTCTGCTGACAGCTGGGACATGTAGAAAACAGCACAGTTATACTGCTTCCCAATCTCACGGGCATAGATTGCATTAGCCTTGAGTGCCTCGTCTTGTCTTGTGTAACCATGAAGTGTGGCAAACTTATCACCCATATCGAGAACCAAAATATCTGGACGATACGTTTTGCATACACTCTCTACCCACGCCATGTTCTTACCTGACGAATCATAGATTAAGATGTTATCTTTGACAGGTGCATACATAGCATCTGCCCTTGCTTTATCACGGCGTACCTCTTCCATTGTCATACCCGTAGCAACAGTAAGGTATCGTGTGGCTACACGCTTTGCCTTTTCTTCGTTGCAGAGGATGATACACTTAGCACCCTGCTGCGCAAACCCATTGGGGCCAGCAATCATACTGGCGTGAAAGGATGTCTTGCCTGTATTGGGTCTGGCACCCACCTCAATAAGTTGTCCAGAGTTTACGCCTGGAACATATTGCGCGAGGGTAGGTATATTGAAAACCCAACGACTTTCCATATCGTGACTATCAATCAAAGACTGAATGTCTATGTCTTCCCACTCAATGTTTAAGTCAGGGAGAAAGTCATCATTGTATTGTGCAAGTATCTCTCTCAGAGGCTCAAGGGATTCGATATCCCCATTCACGTAGTCAAACCCCAAGCTGGCTACTTCACTGCCTACATACTGCTGAAACAGCCGTGAAAGTACGTTCTGTGCCACGTCATTACCCATTGGTCTACGGCTTTGTATCTTATGAAATAGGCCACTAAATGATTGCTTCTGTGCTGTAGTCAGTGATGGGTTGTGTGCCATAAAGTATGCCGATACTTCCTCTGGAGCCAAGTCCCGCTTGTACTGCTGCATCATTTCATCAATGCATTTCTTTACTTTTTGCAAATCATTACTGAACAATTTGTCTGGGCATCTATCACCCTTATGTTCGTAGTGAAACTCTTTGTTCATCAAGCTACGAATAATTCCTACTTCTTCCATTATAAGTCTCCTATCTTCTTCATGTCTTCGGGGTTACGGTATTTAATATCATCATTCAACTTTAAAACTTCTACTGTCTCCACGTAAGAACGCAATTGTTTTTGGTATTCAATAGTCTTCCTGGTTGCGTCAGGGTCCAACGCCATAACTACCTTTGAGAACTGCATTAGATACTGCTTATGCTCTTCAAGCAAACTCGTACCAAGCAATGCGACCCCGACAATTCTTTTCACATCACCTGCTACAGCAGCACTAATACAGTCCTCAACCACGACAGCAACATCACCAGTTCCACAGGTATAGGGGAGACCACATGACCCATACCTCTTCCACTTTGGTTGTCGCCATGTCAACGCCCGACCTGTGGCGTCAACAACTTTTCCAGCATGTTCTACTGGAAACACTACACGGTCTTCCTTAACATCTAGTAGAAGACCTAGCTTATCTACATCAAGACCCCATTCCGCACACCATTTAATCACTGCGCGATTGTTACGATGAGGTACTATACACAATGGCATCACAAAGTCAACCTCTTTTTTCGTTTGCTTACCATAATTCTTTACATCGTCCACTGAAAGTGGCACACTCTTGTCACCTTTAACATTACAAGATGCTTTAAAACAATTCCATTTCAACCTTCCCATAACATTAGTCACAGAGAAAGTATTGTATCCTTTGCAGCTGGGACAATTCATCCGTATTGTCTGTCCCATTTCTACTTTGATATTATCAAGTATATTATACATAGTATTTATACCTTCCGTTGCGACATTTGATATTTATTTATCATGGTTTTTACGTTTTGTCAAGGCATAATTTGCACTGTCATACGTATTTTTCATGTACGGCTTGACACTTTGTGGGTTAGCATGTCCTGTTACCGACATTATTTGTCCAATACCGACACCAGCCTCAACCATTTCTGTTGTACCAGTTCTTCGTAGGTCAGACAGGCGCAGGTCACTAGGTAGTCCAGCCTCTGCCATCAATCTCTTACCATGTAGTGGTAGTTTGTACACTGTGTAGGGTACGTACTCGCCACGCAATGGGTAAGGTCTTGGTGCTACATAAGTTTGAAAACCAAAGTCTTCTTGTTGTTCCTGCAGCATGTCAAACAGTTCGTCTGATATAGGTAGTGATACCTCTGCCCTACGCTTCGATTGCTCAATGTCTACACGCTGCTTGTTAAAGTCTATGTTACTCCACTCTAGTAAACGCATATCACCTAGTCTCTGGCACCACTCGTATGCCATCTGTGCAATCAGTCCTATGTTTCTTGTATTAAAATCTTTGTACGCATATTCAAGAAATGTTTGCACCTGGTCTGGAGTCCACACTGTCTTTCTAGAACGTGTTGTTCTTCGCGTAACTTTCTCAAAGGGGTTCTTGTCTACATGCTCCATGCGTACACCATGATTGAATACTACGCTGGCTGTAGCCATCAGGTGGTTGGCAAAGGACACGCCACGCTCACACCACATATCATATGCTTTCTTAGCACGTAATGGGGTGAAAGATTTAAGGCGTGTTCTCCCAAATTGTTCAGACATGAGCCGAATATGATAGTCATATTGTGATTTAGTACCCTCTACCAATGCCCTATATTCTAGGGATTCTTTGTAGTCACTGGATAATTCATCAAAGTTTTTCATAAGCTGCTCCTATAGATACCATAGATGATACATATCCACATGTATATCAAGACGTAATCAAGCATTAGTCACACGAACTAAGACGATTGATTACTGCGATATGCACGTTGAGTTCTTCATCAAAGTACAGTTTGCTCAGACTAGTCATATACCCAAGAGGATGATACTGATTAAAGTAATCCTTGATTCTCTTGTCAAGTTCCTCTTCGGTATATGCCATTAGTTTTACTTCGATTGCCATTAAGTCCAATACTCATCTTCTTCGATGGTTACATCAGAACCAACAAAGTTGTGCTTGACATGATACCAACAGATATCCACTCTCTTCAATGCTTCGTAATCAATAGCCATGATATTTTGCATGGCATTACGTACTGGTAACCATGCTTCCATCATATTAAGCATGGCTTTCTTTTGGTCAGCAGATAAGGCAGACCATACAGCGTCAGCGTTTTCCTGACGTACTTCGTAGCTATATTTATTGTGACCCATATTACTTCTCCTCTACAAGTTTAGTTAGTAGTTCCTCAATCCTACCCATGAGAACATTGATTGCAGTCGCAATGTGTCCTGTATCGGTAGGTTGCATACGTGCTTCTAGTTGTCTCACCTCTTCAATCAAAGCAAGAATGTGTTGTTTATATGATTGTCTATTCATGTTCACCTCCATTACCTCTGCCCAGCCCACCAAAATACTGCGGATTACGCTTGGCTGTTTCAAATACAGCAGCAGTGATGAACACGCCAGCAATCAACAGGGCATGGGCAATGGCACTGATGCCAAACACCACGATGCTGCCCATCCACATACTAAAGATGATACACCACATCCATGCCAGCATCTGCATCACCAGATGCCGTGTGTTGTTGTCAGGTATGTGACTCAGTGGATTGTACTTACTGTCCATGATTAGGTTGTATGTGTCAATCATGTTATCACTCCTATTACCCAGTTCTCTGCACAATCTTCTGCATACTGCTCACTGTGTCCTGTAAGAACACGCTCCTCAACAATGGCTTCATCCTGTATCATCACAACAGTGTACGATTCGTCTTGATTACGAAACACTAATGCTTTGCGATTGGATAGCCTATCACTTCCAAAGAACTCATGTAGTAACATCATCTCTTTCCTCTACTGAGGAGTACAGACCCCAGCTAATAAGCTGCTGGGAATCTGCCTCATCCAAAAGTCCTTTGATGTTTTCGTACCACGGCTCTGACTCAATGTCAAGAATTGTTTTGTCATTCCAGTCGTGGTCAAAATTCTTTTCATCATCCATTTGCAATCTCCTCTTTGTACAGTTTGAATACATCTTTTCTAAACAACTTTTCCAAACTAAGCAAGTACATTCTTGACGCATTGTGGTCACCACCCCTGATGTCACGCTTGTCTAGCCTGTCAACAATTTGACGCAGTGTATCTACATCAAATATTAGTCGAGCAAATGTCTTATCACCAACACAAAGTTTATGCAACCAGTAATCTGATTCGGTTGCGGCGATACCACTTGGCCTACCATAAGATTCATATTCGATTGCAATGTTACCAGAGTTTACCCATATATCGCGCTCTGATTTAATCTCAAACTTGGAGTTCTCAAACATATTTGCAATCTCATTCTCGTGAAATTTTCCATATGCCAGGTCAATATCAAACTTTGACCTGTCTTTTTTATTCGGTTCTAAATGTTGCATACACTTCTCCTTTTCTAATCCATTCGCGTGATGAAGTATCCATCCTTAGTAGGCAGGGCAATGATAGCGTACTCATAAAAGTAAACCATGCCATCCTTTGTTTTCATCTTGCCTACATAGGGCAGGTCTTCATCATCCTCGTAACCACTATGATACGAGCCATTCTCCAGCACCTCGCCGTTGAATTTGTATAGTTCCCCAAAGCCATAGCTGTCTTGCATATGCTGTACTAAATTATCATAACCTAGCAGATTGTATTCGACAACCCAGCGCGGCAACAATCCCAGTGACTCAATAATCAAGCCAGCTTCTATATCTTTGAATTGGTCTTCGTTAATTTGTAATCGTGACATAATCATATTACTCTCCTTTCGGGCAGGGTTCCATGCTGAAGTAGACGTACTTATTATCTATTGCAATGTGTGGTACATTTGGCCTAACGTCTTGCTTGCCCACATATGTGAATGTGCAGTTCATTTCACGCTTTGCCTCAACGTCCTTGAAAAATTCAGCATTGTCATTTGCAAACAGTGCTGCACTCAATACTACCATCAGTCCAATCATATCATTCTCCTTTCTATGCGTAATGGTCGTTTAGATATTTGTTAGGATGTAACCATCCATTGTATTCGTAGTCACTGGATGGGCCAAAGTTACCATCAGGGAATCCTGAACATTCATCGACACCATCTACGAAAGAGCCATAGTATTCCATACCATACTCTACATAGTAAACTTCAAACTCATAGCCCTGCTTGTGCATCTCTTCATATAGTTCAGTAGGTGATGACCATGCAGTATCAAACTTGGCAACGAATACGGTATCACCATCATCGTCTTCCACTATCTCTGTGCTTTCCAGCTTGATATCCCACTTGGTTCCCCAATTATCTAGTCGCCATTCATACCATCCATCTGTTGGCTCACCTTCCTTGTCTTTAGGTTCTGGCATAATGTATTCACACAGGTTACCTTTCTTTATCTCTTCCACGATAGCTTCATCATGTTTCTTCAGATACATTACATTCTGGCACCAATTAGGCATTGCTTGTCTCCTTCATTCCATTAAAGATATGTGATATTACATCAACTGTCCATCCATTTCCAAGCATTTTGTAGCGTTGGGTATTGCTAACATGGTTGGTGTACCCTTCCGGCACAGTCTGCAATCTCTCGCACTCAAGTGGCGTTAGCTTGCGCCATGTGGTATCGCTTGTCAGTGTCTTGGGTTCACGATGCCCGCCACCCATTGTGGTAAGACATGGAGCCTTGCCGTCTGGATGATACACCCTGCGAACATTATCATTACCACGAATATCAGCGTCACCGACATGGCATAGACCATCCTTGCTGAACACTAGCTGTCGTCTGTGTTTCTCAAAGTATGACTTGAGATTGCCACCCTTGAAATAGTTGGCGTCAATACAGTGTGCCTTGTCTCTGTCAACATGACCATCCTCTAGTACATCCTTGAGCATGATGCCCTTGTCGTCAGGCAACTTGTCCATCGGAATGTTTGTCCAGTAGTAGCGTTGTCTGTTCTGTGCAGACACTAGCCTACTGTTGATGAAGATAGGCTCCACACCTAGTGCCTCAGTGATAACATCCATCGACTGCTGTTTCATCTTGACATTTTCCAAGAGAAAATACTTAGGCCGCAGGTCTTTTAGTAGTCGCACAAACTCCCAAAACAATTTGCTTCTGGGGTCATCAAAGTTTAGTTGCTTGCCAGCAAAGCTGAAGCCTTGGCATGGACTGCCACCAATCAGTAGGTCAATCTTATATCCACGGTCTAAAGGCACGAACAGTTCGCCATTCTTATGTGCCTTGATATCTCTTACATCACCTAGGTGTACCATATCAGGATAGTTAGCCCTCGCTACTTGCATGGCGTGTTTGTCTATCTCGCTGGCAAAATATTTGTCAACCTGGATTCCCGACTTCTGTAGTGCAATCTGACCGCACGACATACCGTCAAACAGTGATAGTACATTCATCTGTAAGCACCTCTCGCTAAGTTTAATCCTGTCAGCACCCCATCAAGATGCTGTAACATTTCTCTTGCTGGCATACGATGCGCCATGATGGCATCACCTGCTGTCAATTCGTAGCCACCATATACAGCCGCGAAATTCACGTCAAGTTTAGCCACCTGTTCATCTGACCTTGCCATGCGTTCAAGCTGTCTATTGACTGCTTCCAAACGCACCCTAATCATTCGCTTTGTAACTCGCATCACTATCATCCTTTCCATACAGGTTGTCTGCTTCTTCCGGTGTTAGGTCAAACCTACCACAAGGTGACTGGGTTCTGTCAAGTATCCAGATGCCGTCATATTCAAAGCCTTCATCCATTACGCAACATCCTTTCCGAACCAACGCTTGGCAGTCTTGTCATTGATGACGTACTTGCGATTAGTGTTTAGGTCTTGAATAATCCAAGGGTTTTCCCATGCCCTAGACTTATACCCAACTAATGTATATTTACCATCACCAATCTTGTTTGTGTCGAGGTCAGACAAACTAGCATGGGTTGCTAGGTCACGTTCTTCTGGCGAACCAGCACCCTGCTCTCGCACTACTAGCTTATATGTCACCTCGACATCATTGAAAGTGGCATTGCCTACCTCAATCTCGTAGCCATCAATGCCATTGTCGGCAAAGATTTTCTCCAGTTTGGTACGCATCATTTTTGCTGTTGCTCTATCCATAATATGTCACCCCATGTTCTGACGTTGTTGTTTAGCTTTGCGGTCCTGCCTACGCTTAAACTTGATAGGCTTGTTACGCTTCATCTTTGTAATCTTGTATTTGCCTGTTGTCAATATGCTTTTCGACATTTTTCTTGTCCCTTTTTCTATCGTACTTTTTCCTGTCACGAAAGGCACCAGCCCTGCGTCTGCTAGTAGCCACTGCCCTCGCAACAGGATTGATTCTGATATTCCTACGCACGCTCACAGAATGTGCCATCACTCGCACGTGATACCATCATATAGCCCTTGTTGTTTGAGAATGTACCTTTGCGCTTGTACCGTGAAGTTGTGCGGCGAAACTGGAGATTCTCCAAGCCAATTGGGTTACGAATGATTGCCTTTACGTTTACAGTTTTCTTGAACATGATATAGTCTCCTCATTTTGGTTACAGTGTGGTGTTAGTAAGTTTTATCTCATACCCTAACTTGTCACGAATGTCAAGTACCTGATACCGATAAAATGTCTTGCGTCCACACAATTCCGCAAGAAACCT
>VMHT01045816.1_pt1 | contig 24554 bp, 29 predicted proteins | sample 4693611 | NCBI WGS metagenome assembly VMHT01 (sample SAMN12280063, study PRJNA550983) | marine metagenome | isolation source: seawater sampled from same location over 5 years 0.02-0.2 micron viral filtrate | place: USA: collected off the coast of southern California halfway between the port... ...
CCAATAATGCAGAACTTGCGGTACGGTTTGGTCGTAAAGCTAAAGGTCTTATGGAGCAAGATGAATATAGAGAAATATTTGATACTAGATTAAAAGAAGATTCTAAAGCTGCGGGTAAATGGGAAACCGATCAAGGCGGCGAATACTATGCAGCCGGTGTTGGCGGATCGATAACCGGTCGTGGTGCGGATCTATTAATCATTGACGATCCACACTCGGAGCAAGATGCTATGAATATGGCTAGTTACGATCGGGTTTATGAATGGTACACATCAGGACCTCGGCAACGACTGCAGCCTGGGGGCAGGATAATTGTGGTGATGACACGGTGGAACGTTGCTGATCTAACAGGTAAACTGCAACGTGCACAAAAAGAACCAAAAGCAGACCAATGGGAAGTAATTGAATTCCCGGCAATCTTGCCCAGCGGTAATCCGGTGTGGCCGGGTTATTGGAAACTAGAAGAGCTTGAAGCAGTGAAAGCATCCGTAAGTATACTAAAATGGAATGCTCAATACCAGCAGAATCCAACAGCTGCAGAAGGTAGTATTATAAAACGTGAATGGTGGAAAATTTGGGATAAAGATGAACCACCACCACTACAACACGTTATACAGTCATATGACACAGCGTTTATGAAAAAAGAAACTGCCGATTATAGTGCTATAACGACCTGGGGTATATTTACACCACAAGATGGTGCGCCTAATATAATTTTGCTTGATGCTTTAAAAGAAAGACTAGAATTTCCTGAATTAAGACAAAAAGCTAAAGAACAATATGATTATTGGAAGCCCGAAACGGTGATCGTGGAAGCTAAAGCTTCAGGCTTGCCTTTAACGTATGAATTGCGTAAACTAGGTATACCAGTTATTAACTTTACACCGAGTAGAGGAAATGATAAACATACTAGAGTAAATTCGGTAGCACCGTTGTTTGAGTCAGGAATGATTTGGGCACCTGATACTAAGTTTGCTGAAGAAGTGATTGAGGAATGCGCTGCATTTCCATTAGGTGAAAATGATGACTTAGTGGATAGTATGACTCAAGCTATAATGCGATTTAGACAAGGTGGCTTTGTTGATCATCCAGACGACTATGAGGATGAACCGTTGCCACAACAACAAAGAACATATTACTAAGAGGTAAATAATGGCAATTGATAAAGTAAACGATTTAACTAAACAAGTTAACGTCATAGACCCTTCCATAGAAGTAGGGAATCCCAATGAAGAAATAGATATTGAAATGTTAGAAGACGGTGGGGCCGAAATTGATTTTGATCCCAATCAGTCAGTAGAACAACAAATTCCACACGAAGCTAATTTAGCAGATTTTATCGAAGAAGATGAACTTGGTTTAATGGCAAGTGATCTAACACAAACTTATGAAGACTATAAAGCTGGTCGCAGAGAATGGGAACAAACTTATACTAGAGGCTTAGACCTGTTAGGTTTTAAATATGAAAACAGAGCAGAACCTTTTCAAGGTGCGTCTGGTGCAACACATCCTGTACTAGCAGAATCTGTTACTCAGTTTCAAGCTTTAGCTTATAAAGAATTATTACCTGCAGCAGGGCCGGTCAGAACTCAAATCATTGGTGCAGTAACCCCAGACTCAGAAAAACAATCTGCTCGAGTAAAAGATTTTATGAATTATCAGTTGATGATTAAAATGAAAGAGTACGAGCCAGAGTTCGATCAGATGTTATTTAATTTACCTTTAGCAGGCTCAACATTTAAGAAAATTTATTTTGACGATGTACTAGGACGTACCGTTTCTAAATTTGTACCAGCAGAAGATTTAGTGGTAAGCTACAATGCTACTTCACTAGAAGAAACAGATTGTATTATTCACGTTATCAAAATGTCTAAAAATGATTTGTTAAAGCAACAGCAAATAGGTTTTTATTCTGATGTAGAATTAGGCGACGCTGGTTATGGTGTTGATAATGAAATCGATGAGAAAAAAGATGAAATCGAAGGTGTTGTTAAAACAGGAGACCACGAACTACACACATTGTATGAATGCCACACTGAATTAGATGTACCTGGTTTTGAAGACAAAGACCAACAAGGATTACCAACCGGAATTGCATTACCTTACATCGTAACTATTCACGAAGAGTCAAATCAAATTTTATCTATTAGAAGAAATTACTCTGCACAAGATCCAATTAAAAAGAAACAAGAATACTTTGTGCACTTTAAATTTTTACCAGGACTAGGCTTTTACGGCTTTGGTCTAATACATATGATCGGTGGTTTATCTAGAACTGCTACCACTGCTCTACGCCAACTACTTGACGCCGGCACCTTGTCGAACTTACCTTCCGGTTTCAAACAACGTGGTATTAGAGTACGTGACGAAGCGCAACCGTTGCAGCCGGGTGAGTTTCGTGATGTTGATGCCCCTGGTGGAAATCTTCGTGACGCATTTATGCCGTTACCATTTAAAGAACCATCACAAACATTATTACAGTTAATGGGTGTCGTGGTACAAGCCGGTCAACGATTCGCGTCTATTGCTGATATGCAAGTAGGCGATGGTAATCAAGGTGCCGCAGTGGGCACGACTATGGCGTTATTGGAACGTGGATCGCGGGTTATGTCTGCTATTCACAAACGTTTATATGCCGCAATGAAATGTGAGTTTATGTTACTAGCAAAAAACTTTGCAACTACATTACCACCACAATATCCATATGACGTTGTAGGCGGTAATCGTGAAATCTTTGCTACGGACTTTGATGAAAGAATAGATATTATTCCGGTTGCTGATCCAAACATCTTTTCACAGACACAACGAATTACGATTGCACAAACTGAATTACAAATGGCAATGTCAAATCCACAGATACATAATTTATATCACGCTTATAAACATATGTATGAAGCGCTTGGTGTTAAAGATATAGACATTTTACTACCACCACCGATGCAACCACAGCCTTTAGACCCTGCTAGTGAAAATATTTTAAGTTTAAATGCTAAAAAGTTTCAAGCTTTTCCAAAACAAGACCATCAATCACATATGCGAGCACATTTACAGTTTATGGGTACCACTATGGTGCGTAATAATCCAAAAGCGCTAGGTATGTTGCAGCAAAACTGTATGGAACACATAAATTTGATGTCTGGAGAACAGATTGAAGTAGAATATGCCGAAGAAATTCAACAATCACAGCAAATGTCACAACAAATGCAACAAATGATGCAACAGGCGGGACCAAATGCAGCACAAATGCAACAAAACCCACAATTTATGGAAGTACAGAAGCAAATTGAGCAAATGGCCGTAGCTATGGAAGCTAGAAAAGCACAATTAGTCGCCGAATTTATGGAAGACTACGCAAAAGCAGAACGTGAAGTATTAAATCAAATAGAAAACGATCCATTATTAAAATTAAAAGACCGTGAGCTAGATTTAAAAGCTAGAGACAACCAACGTCGTGAAGAACAGGATGAAAATGATCTAGCGATGGATAGTGCAAGATTATTACAAGCACGTGATCTTACAGAAACTAAGATTGCAGAAAATGACAAACATCAAAAACTTAGAGCGGCAGTATCTTTAGCTAAAAGCGGTATAAGTAAAATGTCCACTGAAATTAACGAAGGATAAGTAATGGCAACAGAAGACTACATCGGGGGTATAGGTGGTCTAATGACAATGGCGGCTTTGTTTGCAGGTAATCAACAAAATAAAAATAACCAAGATTTAATGAACTTGCTTAATCAAAACCAAGAAGGAACAGAAACAGAAACTGCTACGGACTTACTAACTGGAATTGAAGATATAGATCTTTACTCTCCAGGGGTTGTTGATGAGCAAATTAGAACCGATTTAGACACAGCTGATCAAGCAAGAATAGAAGCGGAAAAAGAAGAAAATGGTTTTTTACAAAATATATTTAATAGCATTACGAACTATACAGTTGGTAATGATGGGGAAGCTTTAGACGGTGCAGAATTTGATGAATATGTAAACAATAACAAAGCTTCATCCGCTTATAATGCTTTGGCTACTGCATTACAAGTTGGTGGAGGAATTCCAGGTATGATAGCTGGTTCTGCAATGAAAACCGACCCAATACCCGATGCATTAACTGCAGTAACAGACGACGCTATGTATAAGCAAATGCAGTCATCAGGCGGTTTTGATAATGACTCTTTATATCGTTTAAAAGAAATTGATAGGCTTAATAATAATTTAGATATTGATGTTGAAGATTATCCTACTTGGTATAATGAAGATGATATTGAAGGAACTATTGCTGGTAAGTATGTTACAGACACTTTACCTTTAACTAGTTATGATCCAAAAGCTGATGCCGACCAAGCTATTAGTTACGCAAACCCTTATTCTGAAAAAAGAGATGGTGAAACAATTTACCCATTAGGTTTAGAGATTGCCGATATAATGCAAGAGGGTCAACCACCAGTTCCAGGACTAGAATTATCTAATTCTGAGTTTAATGATAAAGATGCTAACGAAGCTTTAAGAGAAAAATTGTATGCCGAAACAGATCGATATAATGAATTATTAAATCAAGGCGAAGATACTTTTGACTATAGAAATATAGTTAAAGAACCTTTAGAAACAGACTACAACGGGTTTTATGACACTGAAAATAATAAGATAGGACTAGGCGTTAATAACAAAACAGGTGAATTTAATAGTGATGACGTTGTTGACACTATTTTGCACGAAGCAACTCATCAAGCAGACCTAGGTAATGCTGCACCAGAAGAGATTGCTGTTAGAAGATTAATGGAAACATTAAGTGGAAAAGAAGATCTTAGTCTTAAAACTTTAGAAGAAATATCTTTAATGACAGAAGAAGAATTAATAGAATTTTTGAAAAAACGTAAAAAAGAAGGCAAATCAGATATACCGAACGTGTATTTAAAACATATTTTAGATCCTTCTATATCAAATAACGATTTTATATCCGGTTTAAATAATTCTGGTTTTAATGTTAATTCAGACGAATTTAATGATAATTTTGCTAGCAATTTTAACACGGGTGGACGTGTACAACACAGTCAATTACCCCCGGAACGCGGACCGATGGCCGCTGGTGTTGGTTCTTTATTTAAACAAAAATAAACTGGCCATTTTTATTAAAAAGTAGTATTATCCAAAAAACTAAACAAGGAGATCTAAATGATTGAATCTTTAAAAGCAAAATGGACTGCACTAAGCGTTAAGAAAAAAGTTATCGCTGGCGTTGTAGCTGCAGTAATCATAATAGCAATATTTTCATAACATAAATGTGGTTATCACTTTTACCAACAGTATTAAAGACTGGCTCAGCTATATTTGCTAATAAGCAAAAAGCTAAGATACTTATGTCTGATGCTGCTTTACTTCACGCTCAAAAGATGGCCTCGGGAGAAGTTGAGTATCAGGCACAAGTACGGCAATCAAACGACAAGGGATGGAAAGACGAGTTCGTGCTTTTGCTTGTGGCGGCCCCAGTGATTTTATTGATTTGGTCGGTCTTTAGTGACGACCCATTAATCCAGCAAAAATTGGATATCTTTTTTGACAAGTTTAGTAATCTGCCTTTCTGGTACCAATCGTTATTTATCGGCGTGGTCGCATCGATATACGGATTGAAGGGCGCAGATATATTTAAGAAGAAATGAAGTTCCACGACTATTGGGACAACGAGAATAAACTATTAGAACTTTCATATAAAGAATCTATTAGACAAAGGGAGGAAAGAAGATGCAAGAACAAGACAAGTGTGCCTGTCACACAAAAGAAAAAGAACAATCGGGGGAATGTTGTAAACAAGAAAAGCCCAATGCTCTAGATGAGTTTTGGACTTCATTAGGAGAACCCGATAAATGCAAGACGCCGATCCGATAAACGTAATATATAAATTACAAAGACTTTTAGATAATAGTATTGATGACTGTGCTCAAACACTTATGAGCGGAGGTATTGACAATATGAGCAAATATAGCTATATTTGCGGCAAGATCCACGCAATGGATAAAATAAAACAGGAACTCTCTAACCTGCTAAACCCTAAGGAGCCAAATGACGATGACGAAGACGGAAAAATTACACCCATTAGAAGCTAAGTACAAAGAAGAAGTTACTGAAGCAAAAGAAGAAACAACCTCAACAAGTTTAGAAAAGTTACCAACCCCAACCGGGTGGCGTATACTTGTAATGCCTTTCAGAGTTAAAGAAAAAACTGAAGGTGGAATTATTATTGCACAAGAAACATTAGATAAAGCACGTGTCGCAACACAAGTTGGTTATGTGTTAAAGATGGGTGATCTTTGTTACGCAGACAAAGATAGATATCCCACTGGTCCGTGGTGCAAAGAAAAAGATTGGGTGCTTTTTGCTAGATACGCAGGATCACGAATGGAGATTGATGGTGGAGAGATAAGAATGTTAAACGATGATGAGATACTAGGGACCATAGAGGATCCTGAAAATATCTTGCACGCAATGTAAAAACATAGAGGAGAAAAACTATGCTAGAAGATAAGATAGACGTTGGTGACAACGACGAAATAGAAACGGAAATTGATCTGGATGCACCAGCACCGGAACAATCTTTAGAAGAAGAAATTAAAGTTGAAGAGGTTAATGAACCTGTAGCTGAAGAAACGGCAACAGAAGAAAAGCCTGTAGAAGCTAAACCCAAAGAAGAACTTGAAGAATATTCCGACGGTGTACAAAAACGAATAGCAAAACTTACACGTAAAATGCGTGAAGCTGAAAGGCAAAAAGAAGAAGCTATTAAATTTGCACAACAAGCTAATAATCAAGCACAGAAAATTAGAAATCAATATGAGAATTTAGGAACTAATTACACTAAAGAATTAGCAGCTAAAGTTAACAATGGTATGGATGCCGCAAAACTTGCGTATAAATCAGCTATTGAAAACCAAGATGTTGATGCACAAATTGAAGCACAAAGAGCTATTGCACAAATGTCAATGGAAGAAGCTAGATTAAAACAAATTAACGCTGCACAAGAACAAAGAGCAGCAAGACCACAACCACAACCACAAAACTTGGCTCAAGCTGCAAGTGAAATGCCGACAGCAGGAGAAGTTGCACAAGCCGGTAGAGAACTTGATCCCAAAGCAGAAGACTGGGCCTCAAAAAATAGATGGTTTGGTACGGATAATGCAATGACTTACACTGCATTTGACATACATAAAAACCTGGTTGAAGAAGAAGGTTTTGATCCACAATCAAATGAATACTATGTAGAAGTCGACAAAAGAATAAGGGTTGCATTTCCACACAAATTTGATAAAGTGGAGCAATCTACAAATGCACCCGTGCAGAATGTAGCAAGTGCCCGTCGTCCGGCCGCAAATAAAGGACGCAGAAAAACTGTGAAACTCACACCTTCACAGGTAGCAATTTCTAAAAGATTAGGTGTGCCACTCGAAGAGTATGCGAAACAATTAGCCGCGAAGGAGGTATAAGCATATGACTAACAAAGATACAGACAATAAAACTGTTAAAACTTCCCGCGTGAGCGAATCTAGGGTTAAAGAAGAACGACCTAAGGTTTGGGCTCCACCCTCAGCACTAGATGCACCCCCTGCACCAGACGGATACAGGCACCGTTGGTTAAGAGCCGAAAGTATGGGCTTTGACGACCAACAAAATATGATGGGTAAATTAAGAACAGGATGGGAATTGGTGAGAGCCGATGAATATCCAGATTTTGATTTCCCAAGTGTCGAATCAGGTAAATATCAGGGAGTAATCGGAGTTGGAGGCCTTGTGCTGGCAAGGATATCTGAAGAGCTCGCAAAATCTCGTGAAGCTTACTTTGCGCAAAAAAGCGCAGATGCAAACGAGGCTTTAGAAAACGATGTCTTAAAGGAACAGCATCCAAGTATGCCGATCAATCAAGAACGGCAGACTCGTGTAACTTTTGGTGGTACTAAAAAATAATCTTTTGATATTTTTGACCTCCAGATTAATAAAATAACTTAACCCTTTAAGGAGGAAAACAATATGGCAAATAATGATGCCCCTTTTGGTTTCAACCCAATTGGTAAACTCGGCGGTGGAACTTCTCCAGCAATGAACTCTTATAAAGCACTTGCAAACTACGCAACTGAAATGTTCCAAGGTGACATCGTAAAAATCGATGAAGCTGAAGGTGACGTTCAATTGTTCGCAATTGCTGGTGGTGGCACAGATGCTACCAACGCTATAGGTGTGATTTGGGGCAGTAACTTCGACGACGCTACTGGGAAACCAACTTTTAAAAACACAAGACCTGCTTCACAGAAAGCTACTGTCTTTGTATATGACGATCCGTATCAACAGTTCGAAATACAAGGCGATGGCGCTTCTGCACAGACTGATATCAGTAAAAAAGCTGATGTTACTCTAGGAACAGGAAACTCATCAACCGGTGTATCGGCGACAGAACTTGATTCAAGTAATATTGGAACTGGTGCTAACTTAAGAATTAATGGCTTTTCTAATAAAGAAGGTCGTAATTCAGTTGGCTCAGACAATATTATTTACAATGTTACTATCAACGAACACAAATTTAAATAATAGCAGGAGGATTTAAAAAATGGCTATATCAAGACAACAACTAGCAAAAGAGCTAGAGCCAGGTCTAAATGCATTATTTGGACTTGAGTACAAAAACTACGAAAATCAACATACAGAGATTTTCGACACAGAGAACAGTGACAGAGCTTTTGAAGAAGAAGTAATGTTATCTGGTTTCGACACTGCCGGAGTAAAATCTGAAGGTGCTGCTGTGGTTTACGATAACGCGCAAGAAACATTCACTGCAAGATATCAACACGAAACAATTGCGTTAGCATTTAGCTTAACGGAAGAGTCAGTGGAAGATAACTTGTATGATAAATTATCTGCACGTTACACTAAAGCACTAGCAAGATCGATGGCACAAACTAAGCAGATTAAAGCTGCTGACGTTTTAAACAATGGCTTTACAGCTGGCGTAACTGGAGGTGATGGTCAACCATTATTCTCTGGTCAAACTGCTGGTAGAGCTGCTGGTCACCCAACAATCGCTGGAAACTTCGTGAATGAATTGTTAGTATCTGCTGACCTTTCTGAAACGTCTCTAGAGACTTGTTTGATTGACATTGCTAAGATGACTGATGAGCGTGGCTTAAAAATTGCTGCTAAAGGTATGAAACTAATTATACCTTCTAAGCTTCAATTTGCTGCTGAGCGAATTATGAAATCTGCACAACGTGTCGGAACTGCTGATAATGATATCAACGCAATGAAAAATATGGGAATGATTCCACAAGGTTATGTGGTAAACAACTTCCTAAATGATGACGATGCGTTCTTTATCAAAACAGATGTTCCTAATGGTATGAAGCATATGGTTCGTGCGCCAATCAAAACTGCTATGGAAGGCGATTTTGAAACTGGCAATATGAGATACAAAGCTAGAGAAAGATACAGCTTCGGTTGGTCTGATCCTAGAGGTATCTTCGGATCTCCAGGTGCTTAATCATTAGATTAAGACTTTATATTAAGGGGCCTTCGGGCCCCTTTTTATTTGCATATTATTATTTAAAAGCGTATACTTCGTTCAAAGAAACTGAGATAACCCTTTGGTGTAGACGTACTCAGACGACGGCCTAGAGACTACATCAAAATAACTAGGAGAAAAATTATGGCAACAACAAACTTTTCCGGACCTATTAAAGCCGGATCAATCAAAGAAGGCGCAAATACAAACGTAGGTTTTGTATCTATGGCTCAATCAGTAAAAGTAGATATTATTGGTGCATCTCACTTAAACCAAGTGTGTGCAACAGTACCAGCTAACTCACAAATAATAGATGTTATTCTTAACGTAACTGTAGTGAATAATGATGGTGGTGCAGCTACTATTTCTGTAGGAACAGAAGCAGATGCAGATGCATTCATAGCTACAGCTAATGTTAAGGCTTTAGCAACTACTCGTGGGACTTTAGATACAGAAGCAACTAACGTAGGCACAGCTGATCTAAAAGTTTTAGCTGATTTTACAGGCGCTAATGGTGATGGCACTACTGGTGCAGCAACTGTAACTGTAGTTTACTTACAAGACAATTCTGTTGCAGACGCAGTAGACTTATAAAAATTAAGTGGGGCTTCGGCCCCACATATTTAGGAGATTAATATTATGGGTGGTGGATCATTTACATCAGATCAAAGAACAGCACATCTAGCTGTCGACGGTCAATTAGTGGCAGGGCCTTGTAGAGTTACATCTATTCAAGCAGCAGGGGCAGGAAGTTCAACTATTGTGTTATACGACGGAACTTCTGCGGCAGGAACAGCACATACATTTAAGTTTGGCACTGAAGGACTAGAAGTTTTTATTCCTGGAAGTGGTATAAGATTTAAGACAGGTGTGTATTTAGATTTAACAGCTACTCCAGGCGTTACTGTAACATTTAACTAGGAGGTTCAATGACAACATCCGGAACAGCTACTTTCGAAAGTGGTTTTTTAATAGATGATATCATTGAAGAAGCTTATAATCGTGTAGGCTTAGATTCTGTTAGTGGTTATCAATTAAAATCAGCAAGGCGTTCTTTAAATGTAATGTTTCAAGAATGGGCGAATAGAGGTTTGCACTATTGGGAAATAGGTAATACCAATATTGATTTGGTTGAAGGCCAAGCAGAATATAAATTTTTTAGATCAGCTACAGACGGCACCAGTGCCACGTCAAATCCTAATGGAATTTATGGAATAGACGATGTTTTAGAAGCTGCATACAGACAAAATAGAGGTGGAACAAATCAATCTGACTCTTCGCTAACAAAAATTGATCGAAGTACATATAGTAGTTTAGCCAATAAACTTACCAAATCACAGCCGTCTCAATACTATGTACAAAGATTTTCAGATAACATAACTATAACACTATATCCAACACCTGATAGTAGTGCTGCTTCAAGTGATGTTACTATTTATTATGTGAAAAGAATCCAAGATGTTGGAGGTTTTAGCAATACAGCAGACGTTCCATATAGATTTGTTCCTTGTATGGTTTCAGGTTTAGCTTTTTATTTATCACAAAAGGTTGCTCCACAATTAACACAGTCTTTAAAAATGTATTACGAAGATGAACTTAATAGAGCATTAACAGAAGATGGTTCTTCTACATCAACCCATATAACTCCGGCGGCGTACTATCCAAATGTCTAGTTTTTCTACAGGTAAAAATGCATTAGCAATTTCAGATAGAAGTGGTATGGCTTTTCCATATAAAGAAATGGTATTTGAATGGAACGGTTCTTTTGTACATATATCTGAATTTGAACCTAAACATCCTCAACTACAACCTCGATCACATAGGGGTGATGCTCAAGGTTTAAGAAATGCTCGACCAGATAGAACTGAGCCACCGGTACCACAGCTTGGAACATTAAACGCTTTACAAGCTGGTCCGACTGATAGTGAAGAAATTACAGTTACTATACCAGGACACGGTTATAAAGTAGGTGATGTTGTTAGAATAAATGGAGCTGTTTCTTTCTTTCCTACCTATCCAGAAGTTTCTCACATAGAAGATGATGATATTAATATTGCTGCTGGACATACTATTCTTTCAGTAACACCAAACAGTTTTAAATTTAATTCTAACGACCAAATCACAGCTTTTTTAACAGCAAACTGTACACCAGGAACTACAACTGTTTATGTTGATATGGACGGAGTACTAGCAGAATATTATCAAGCTGTTGCTACCTATGCAACATCAATTGGTTTATTACCTGCTGGACCAGACTGGTACGATTTAAGTCCTGCAATTGAATTCCAAGCAATCGCTGCAGCACCAACTAATTATTTTACCAATCTTGCCGTAAGAGCTGAAGCTAATGCTTTAATTGATTTAGTAATTGCTAAAAATGGTAATTGGGATGTTTTATCTACAGCAACTTCTGCAAACATTATTGCACAAAAAAATGCTTGGATAACTACTTACTTTGGAACACCTGGTTCAGGTATTGGTAGAGCCCCTAGAACTACAAACTATGCAAGTAACTTTGATAAAGCTCCTTTTGGAGGAGCTAATAAAATATTAATTGACGACAGAACCACGTATATAGATCAATTTGAAGGTGCCGGCGGTAAAGGCTTTAAATATTTTGAAAGTGGTGGTATAAAAGACTTTGGAGGAAGTAATATGTCTACTACTTTATTATCAGTATGACCACATATACAGAATTAAAACAACAAATATTAGATTATTGTGAAACTGATGCTGCGGTTCTTACAACTACTATTCTTGATGATATTATTGAACACGCTGAACACCGTATCTTTAGAAGTATAGAATTAGATAATCAAAAAGAATATGTAAATGGTAATACAGCCGCTAATAACAGATTTGTATTACTACCAGGATACAGTTCAAGTGATGCGACTAAACCAACTATTAGTGATATAGCTAGTATTAGATATGTAACCCTGTACACCGATTCAGGGACCAAAGAACGTCACGAATTAGTCCGTGTAGATGTAGACTTTTTAAACGAATATTACCCGACTCCAGAAACGGGGTCCGCGGCTAAACCTAGGTATTATTCTACTTGGGATATGAGCACAATAGCCATTGCACCAACGCCAAATGCAGTGTATAAATTTGAGATAGGAATTATTAAAAAACCAACAGGCTTAAGTTCCAGTAATGCCTCTACGTGGTTAAGCGTAAATGCCCCACGAGTTATATTATATGCCTGCTTATGTGAAGCATTTAAGTTCTTGAAAGCTCCACAAGATTTACAAGTTTATGAGCAATCTTTTTCACAAGCGCTTACAGAACTTGCTCAAGAACAATTAGGTAAAAAACGAAGAGACGAGTTTAGGGATGGTAGTTTAAGAATACCAATACCTTCTCAAAACCCTTAATAGGAGAAAATTATGGCAATAACACAGGCAGTAGCCAATGTCTTTAAACAAGAATTACTTAAAGGTAATCACAATTTTATTAGCGCAGCACAAGGCGGCGGTACAGCGGCATATTACTTAGCGTTATATACTTCTTCCGCAACTTTAGGTGCAACCACAACAGCTTATGCAACAACAAACGAAATTACAAACACAGCCGGAACTGCTTATACAGCAGGTGGAAAAGTAGCAGCGAACCCATCAGTAACTGGTGGTGCAAGTGCAGCCACAGCATTTGTTGATTTTGATAATGTACAATGGGCTTCCGCTTCATTCACAGCGAATGGTGGTCTAATTTACAGGCAAGATGCCGGTAAACCAACTAACAATGCTGTAGTAGTTTTAGCTTTTGGTGGTGACTTTACAGCTACTAACGGAACCTTTACAGTTCAGTTTCCAACAGCAGGTGGTGGAGCAGAGATCATCAGATTAGGATAAGGAGTTTAAATGGCCCTTGTTCTTAATGATAGAGTCAAAGAGACTAGCACAACTACTGGTACTGGAACTATTACGTTATCAGGTACCGCGATTCAAGGTTTCCAAACTTTTCAAACAGGTATAGGTGATGGTAATACCGTTTACTATACTATTGAAGCTGATGGTGGTGCTGACTTTGAAGTAGGCCACGGCACTTATACACAATCCGGTCAAACCCTTTCACGTACAACAGTTTATTCTAGTTCTAATAGTAATGCGTTAGTTAATTTTGGAGCAGGTACAAAAAATGTATTTGTCACGCAACCGGCAGGTCGAGCGGTATTTAAAAACTTTGGTAACAATGTAGAACTTGCAGATAACCATAAAATATTAATGGGGAATGCTGGTGATTTAGAAATTTATCACGATGGTTCTAACTCATACATAGATGAAAATGGTACCGGTGATCTTGATATTAGGTCTAATGGAACTAAAATTTCATTAAAAAGAAAAGCTGATGGACACGAAGGACTTAGATATACATTAGGTGATTCTATATTATTAAAATACGACAATAATAATCGTTTAGAAACTTCTAATGCTGGAATCTCAGTTACAGGTGGAATTACTGTTACTGGTACAGTAGACGGAGTTGATATTGCAGCAAGAGACGCTGTCTTAACCTCTACCACAACTACTGCTGGAGCTGCGTTGCCAAAAGCTGGTGGAACTATTACAGGAGATCTAACTTTAACTGGTGCGTCTCATAATGTTCTTTGGGATAATTCTAATAATTCTTTAGATTTTGCAGATTCAGCTCAATTAAGATTTGGTGCAAGTGCAGATTTAAAAATATTTCACGATGGTTCAAACTCACAGATTGTTGACAGTGGTACTGGTAATTTAAAAATTGCAGCGGCTGATTTACAACTTATGAACGCAGCTGGTTCTGAACTAATGATTCAAGGGATACAAGATGGTGCTGTAACTCTTTATCATAATAACTCTGCAAAACTAGCAACAACCTCTACTGGTGTAACTGTAACAGGAACCGTAGCAGGTGATGTTGTATCAGCACACACGGCAGAAACAAGTATTGCAAGCAGTGACCTTATTGCAGTTTACGATACATCAGCAGGTGCAATTAGAAAAGCAACTATTGCTAACGCAGGTTTAGCTGGACCAACAGGACCAACAGGACCAACAGGACCGACTGGACCAAGTGGTGGAACAGGACCTACTGGCCCTACCGGACCAGGTGGTGGAACCGGACCAACAGGACCCGATGGACCTCCGGGACCTTCTGGTGGAACCGGACCGACAGGACCTACCGGACCAAGCGGTGGAACAGGCCCTACCGGACCAACCGGACCAACAGGTGGCTTTAGTACAAACTCAAATGCACAAGTAAATAGTTTAGGTGTGGGTACAGCAGGATCAGGAACCACGGGAGAAATCCGAGCAACCAATAACATCACAGCATACTATTCCGATGAGCGTTTAAAAAATATTTATGGTTCAATTGACACTGCTTTAGACAAAGTAAAAAAACTAAGAGGTGTTTATTTTAAAGAAAATGATTTAGCTAAATCTTTAGGTTATGACAACGACCGTAGACAAGTAGGGGTAATAGCTCAAGAAGTAGAACGAGTTTTACCTGAAGCAGTAACTGGTGCACCTATTGGTGAACCCTATATTACTGTATGGTATGAAAAACTTGTACCACTCTTAATAGAGGCTATTAAAGAATTAGAGCTTCGAGTAAAAGACTTAGAGGATAAATAATGTTTGGTTTTAATTCCTTTGCTGCAGCACCTTTCAGTGCGACCGGCGAAGCTGGTGCTGATGCTACAGTTAATGTTACTGGTAATAGTTTAACCCTTACCTTAGATAATACTTATACCGTACAAAATGCTCACTTTGTAAATGGTTTTCTTTTAAACACTACTTTAAATAGTGTAGTACCTCAACTTGCTCCAACTATTGTTGGTAATGCAGTGACGTCTGCCGTTGGTAGTGTTGCAATTGCAATCGATGCTGATAATATTATTGCAAGCGGTAATACAGTAACGTCTGCTGTTGGCACAGTAGTTCCAGCACAATTTCAAACTATAGATGCTACAGGCCAATCTATAAATTTAGCAACTAGTGGTGTACAATCTGTAAGTGCTGATGCAAGTGCTCACGAAAACATAGCAGGTTCTGTTTTAACTTTAGCAACTAATAACGTAACAGTTGATGCGCTTACCCCCGTTGATGTAGCTGGAAATGCAATAAACCTAGCGGTTAATTCAGTTGAATTACAGCAAAACAAAACAATTAATGTTTCTGGATTAAGTTTAAATTTTGCATTAGGTAATGCTATACCTGAAGTAGCGGTAAACGTAGCAGGTAATGCTATGAATTTAGCGGTAAATAGTGTAAGTTTAAAATCTAATATAGACGTTATTCCTACAGGAGTATTATTAGAGCTAGACGTCAACCCACTTTCTGTCTTTACTTGGACCGTGGTTGATGATACAACTACGGGTGGTAATACTTGGAATGACGTTTCAACAACAGGAAGCGGCGGTTCTAGTTGGACCAATGTTTCAACAACAGGAAGCGGAGGTTCTAGTTGGACCAATGTTTCAACAACAGGAAGCGGCGGTTCTAGTTGGACCAATGTTTCAACAACAGGAGCTGGGACAGTAAACCCAGAACAGAAGGTAGCATAATATGGCATCAACATATTCAAGTAGATTAAGAACAGAACTTATCGGAGACGGTGAACAAGCCAACTCTTGGGGTAATACTACAAACAATAACTTTACTAATATTTTTGACGAAGCAATTTCTGCAGTTTACGACAAAAGTTTAGCAGGAACAGGTGGTACTTACAATTTAACTTCAGCACAAGGTCCGGTAACACAAGCTAATAATGAAGTTAGACAAGCAGCGATTAGGTTTCATACTTTTACAACAGCAAAAATTATTCAACAACCACTAGTAAATAGTGCACAATACGATAGAGTTTATATCGTTATTAATGATGGTACTCAATCGGGTACTATACAATTTAAATTAGAAGGTGGTAATTCGTCTGATATTATTGCGCCAGGTGGCCGTGCTATCTTAGCAACTAACGGCGTTAATTGGTTTACTATAAATTCTGGTGGAAATAGTTCATCAAGTTGGAGAACAATTACTGCAGCAACGGATAATGTGTTTAGTGGTGAAAAACTATTTGTTAATACTTCATCTAATGCAATAACTTTAACTTTACCAGCAGCACCAGCAACCGGTGATCAAATTTCTTTTTTAGATATTGCAGATAATTTTGATAGTAATGCACTAACATTAAATCCAAACAGTTTAAAAGTTTTTGGAGCAAGTGCAAATGGAACAGTTTCAACCGAAGGTGCCGGCTTTACTTTAGTATATACAGGAGCAACCTACGGCTGGAAAATAACGGAGAAGTAATATGGCAACATATGAATCAAGACGTTATAATACTCCGGTACCTGACGTAACTAAAGTTGCAGATGGTTCAGTAAACAATACTGAGTTTCAACATCTAGACGGAGTTACCTCAGACATACAAACTCAAATGAATGCTAGACTACCACTTGCTGGTGGAACGGTGACCGGGAATGTAATATTTAATGACAACGCAAGTGTGTATGTTGGAACTGGTCAAGATGCTAGAATTTTTCACGATGGTTCTAATACTACTATTAAGAATGACACAGGAGCACTTAAAGTATTAGCAAACACATTGCAGCTTAAAAACAATGCAGACAATGAAACGCTAGCAACTTTTGCTAACGGAGGTGCAGCTAGCCTTCGTTTTAATAACAGTACAAAACTAGAAACTACAAATACAGGAATAAATGTAACGGGAACGGTGGACGGATCTTTATTTAATGGTAATGGTTCTGATCTAACTTTTCTAAATGCATCTAACCTTTCATCCGGCACGGTACCTGTGGCAAGACTTCCGGGTAGTTTAGGGAAAGTTTTACAAGTAGTGTCAACTAATACTACTTCTGTTTTTCAAACTAACTCCAGTAGTTATGTCGATGTTACCGGTATGTCAGTCTCTATAACTCCTGCAGCTACTAGTAGCAAGATATATGTATTGATTGATTATAATGCTGACACTTTTAATAACAATACTATTTATGGACTACGCTTAACTAGAAACGGAACTGCTATAGGTGGTGGCGCTCAAGCTAATCAAGTTATTAATCTTCAAGCAAATAATATGGAAGTGGGTGGTTTTAATTATTATGATTCACCTAGTTCAACAAGCGCTTTAACTTACAAACTGCAAGTTAGAACTTTAACGCATAGTGGTACTAATAACGGAACTATTATATTTAATCAAACGCAAGAAAACACTAATAATAAGTGGGCTTCAAATATAACTGCAATAGAGGTAGGAGCATAATGAGTACTTTAATAGAAGCAATTTTAGCAATTAGACCAACAGCAAAAGTATCTGTTGAAGATAACGATATAGATAAAATTATTTGGCACGAAGGAGAACCTATTTCTACTTACGACATTATAAATAAACAAAATGAATTAAAAATAGAATATGACAACAATGTTTATCAAAGAGATAGAGCAGTAGAATATCCTTCTATTGTTGACCAATTAGATGATCTTTATCACAATGGATTAGATGGTTGGAAAGCAACTATAAAAACAATTAAAGATAAATATCCAAAAGGTTAAATTATGGCTACATACGAATCAAGAAGATATAACACACCAGTACCTGATGCATCTAAGATTGCTGACGGCTCGGTTAACAATACTGAATTTGAACATCTTGATGGTGTTACATCAGACATTCAAACACAACTTGGCTCTAAATTAAATTTATCTGGTGGTGCTTTAACTGGAGCATTGTCAACTAATAGTAATATCTCACTTGGTGACAGTGATCACCTTTACGTTGGAGCCGGTCAAGATATTGATATACTTTCAGACGGTTCGACCGGTTTTATAAAAGGTAATGATTTAAGATTGCAATCATCTACTGGTGAAAACTATATAACCACTGCAATTAATGGTGCTACAAAATTATTTCACGATGATGTTCAAAGATTAGAAACCACTGGAACTGGTGTTACGGTTGCTGGAGCGATGGCCGCGACTACAGTAACAGGTGATGGGTCAGCCTTAACAGCTTTAAACGGTTCAAACATTGCATCAGGCACAGTTGCTGATGCTAGAATATCAACTTTAACTTCAAGTAAACTAACTGGTGCTTTACCAGCAATTGACGGCTCAGCTTTAACCGGAATAGCAATAGTACCTAGTGCAACTACTGATATAGGAAGTATTATGCCTTTTATGCTTAAACGTAGTGGCAATAGTTCAACCGGTAATCTTACTTTAAGTGCCGGTACTGAAGTTACCCCAAGCACTTATACTAGTGGTATTTTTGTAATATCTGATTATGACGATTCATTAAGTAAAAGTCCCCATTACATAAGAGGTGTTTATGTAATGGGTAATACCAAAGGTTTTATGGGTATAAGTCAACAAACAGCAGGTAGTTCCACTAGTAAGACAGGCGTATGGCGAGTAATTGATCCGCTGTTTGCGGGTTCTGCTACCGGTGGTAGCGGTGCAGGCGGATATACTTATTACTACTCAGTTATGGGTTTAATGCAAAGGATATCATAAATGTCATTAGCTAAGGCACAGTTTACACCAGGAATTGATAAACAAACTTCTACTTATGGTGCTGAAGGTCGTTGGGTTGATGCAACTAATGTACGCTTTAGAACTGGACTACCCGAAAAAATTGGTGGTTGGGAAAAAGTTATTTCAGCAAATATAGCTGGCGTAGTTAGAGGTATGAAAGCGTGGGTATCTAACTCTGGAGTACGTTTCGTAGCTTTGGGAACAGACAGAAAACTATATGTTTATTCTGAAGGTGTATTTTTTGATATCACGCCGTTACGCAGAAATAACTTAGGTCTTACTAATCCATTTACTACCACTTCTGGTTCACCTACTGTTTCAGTAGCAGACAGCAGTCACGGTTTCGTGGTTGGTGATTTTGTAATATTTAAAAACTTTTCAGCTGTTGGTGGCCTTGATATGAATAATGAGTTTGAGGTAACTACTGTTACTAATAGTAATGCGTTTACTGTTACTCATACTTCTAATGCTACCGGTTCAGTATCCGGGGGCGGTGGTGCAGGAAACTTGGATGGTTTAATAACTGTGGGTACAGCAGTATCTACATTTGGTTTTGGTTGGGGTGTTGGTGCTTGGCAAGGCACTGGCCGCGCTTGGAATCGCCCAAGCTCAACTTCTTCAGTAGCATTGGACGCTACCTACTGGTCATTAGATACATTCGGTGAAGATTTACTTGCTATTCGTAATAATGACAAATTATACAAATGGGATTTATCAGCGGGCACCGGAACGCGGGCCGCGGTTGTTAGTGGTTCGCCAACCAGTAATAGATTTTTATTAGTATCTTCTCCAGATCGTCACGTGTTTTTATTTGGTACTGAAACCACTATTGGAACAAGCAGTACTAGAGACGATTTATTTCTTAGATTTTCTTCACAAGAAAATCCTAGTTCGTGGGCTCCAGCTTCAACTAACTCTGCCGGTACTTTTAGAATACAAGATGGATCAAGAATTGTGTCAGCAGTTAGATCTAGGGGTTCTATTTTGGTGTGGACGGATACAGCATTACACGCGTTAAATAATATTGGTCCACCTTTTATTTTTGGTTTACAACAAGTAGGTGCTAACTGTGGTGCAGTATCACCTAACTGTGTAGTAGATGTTAATGGTGTTACTTTTTGGATGTCGCAAACAGCGTTTTATACATTTGATGGTGCTATTAAAAAATTAGATTGTTCGGTACAAGATTTTGTATTTGATGATATTGATGGCACTGCGCAAGGACAGGTAGCAGCAGCGGTTAATACTGACTTTAATGAAGTAACTTGGTTTTATCCTTCTAAAGGTTCAACGTTTTTAGATAGATCTGTTACCTATAATTATTTAGAAGGTGTTTGGTATAATAATACAGGCTTTGCTAGAACTGCTTGGGTTGATCGTGGAGTTTATACTGCTCCTTACGCACCTAAATATAACGATGCAGTTTTACCGGACAACGAAATAATTATGGGTGTGACTGCTGGATCAAGTTTAATGTATGCGCACGAAACTGGAAAAAATGATGATGGCGCGGCGATGCCTTGTCAGATAACTTCCGGTGATTTTGATATTGAAGATGGTGAAAATGTTTTATTGTGTTCAAGAGTTATACCAGACTTTAAAGAATTAATTGGTACTAATGATTTTAAAATAACTTTTGCTAATTACCCTGCAAGTACTAATACTAGAACTTTTACTTCTACTATTAATTCAGCTACTAAATTTTTCTCCGTTAGAGGTCGAGGTCGACAAGCTAATATTCAAATATCGGCAGACGCTGTTAACGATGACTGGCGTTTTGGAACAGTACGATTAGATATTAAACCAGATGGAAGAAGATAATGGCAAGAATTAATATAACTAGGTTACCATTACCACAAGATAAGTTTGATAGACAACAACAAGATATTCTGATAAGAGAATTAGAAAGTATTATTGAACAATTAAACTTTACCTATCAACAAGATTTACGTGAAGAGCTAACAGCAAGGACTTGGTTTTTAGTATGAGTGACGTTTATAAAAATAACAGTGTAGTACTTACCAATAATAACCAAACAACAGTATATACAGTACCTACAGCAAATGCGGATACCGTACCAAAACAAAAACCCGTACAAGCTTTAGTAAGTTCTATAAGAGCTTGCAATAAAACCGGTGGTGCATTAACGTTAACCCTAGTTAATACCGATGCAAGTCTTGGTGCAAATGTAACTATAGTTAATGCCTTATCTATCGCTGCTAACACTGCTGTAGAATTATTAGAAAGACCTTTTGTTTTGGAAAATAGTGATGCCTTAAAAGCAACCTCTTCCGCTACAGGAATGGATATAATAGTATCAGTATTGGAGATATCTTAATGAAAAAAATACAAGAAGCTAAAGCTGTAGGCCATCAAATGATTGAGGGTAAAAAAGTCCCAGTTATTCAACCTGAGGTTTATCACAGAATATATTGCAAAAATTGTGAGAATGAGGTAGATTCAGAGGAAGAAGCAACAGGTACGTGTTCTGATTGCGGACAAGATTGGGCTATACATAAAGCTAAAGATATACACGTAAAAGTTATCCAGCTACCAATAGGTTCTGGAACCGGTGAATAAACAAGACTAACCACCTTGCGGTAATATTATGGATGATCTGTTAGACATCATAGCCTTATATAAAGACCACTATCCTTTATGGGCTAATAATAGTTTAAAAGAAATCTATGCTCACATTTACCCATCTCTAATTTTAAACCAATGTACTATTAATCGCGATGATGATGGTATTTATGGATTTACAAATTGGGCATTTTTAGACGATGCAACGGAACAAAAGTTTTTAGACGAAAGATCATTAGATCTAACTGAATGGAATACTGGAAATAAAACTTGGGTTATAGACACTATTTATACAAAAGAACATAACGATATGAAATTTAATAAAACATTTTTTACTCATTTATTAGGCCCAGGAAAAATAGTGCAATGGTTAAGACTAGCTCCAAACGGTCTAATCAGAAATCATTTTAAAGTTACTACAAAGGAGGCCTGGTTGTAATGGGTTCACTTAAGAAAAAATTTGCTAGAACGCTAAGAAAAATTACGCCAAAAGAAATTGCGCCTATCCTACCTATTTTATCTATGGCTATTCCGGGAATGCAAGGCCTTACTCCTTTTATGAAATTTATGTTACCGCAGTTATTAACGGCTGCTGGTTCTGCAAGACAAACTGGAAAAATAAATTTAATGAACCAAGCTTTAACTGGTATTGGTTCTCTTGCTTCAATTAATGCAACTAATGCTGCCGGTGCTAATTTAGATGCGGCAAAAGCTGCAGGTGAAGGTGCAAACGCTGTCTATGTAGATACATTGGGTAATACTGTTGCTGGTGCAAATAACGCGGGTAATGCTCAAGCTTTAGCTGCAGATTTCGCAAAAGCTAAAGATGCAAGTAATTTAGTTACGGCTGTGGATCCAAAATTATATGGTAATAACTTAACAAACTTTAATTATAACGAAACTTTAAACCCAAATTATTTTAATCAAGGTATTAACTCTGTAGCTCAAACTGTAGGTAACAATCAATTCTTAGCACCTTTAGGCAATGCTTTATCAGGTGATAAGTTAGATATGGCAAAAATATTAGCTATAGGAGGTACTGGTGGTTCAATGGCTACAGCGGATTATGCAGGTAAAAAACAATTAGAGTTTGAAGAAGAAGAAGCAGAGAACGAAGCTAAGATAGGCAACTATAGAGATGCCTATGGTGCATTAACAAATTATTTTGCTAATCAAGATTATAACTTAGAAGATTTATATGGCGTTGGCAACGTGCCAAGTTTCTTATTAGCAGCTAACGGTGGTAGAGCACAATTAGCTAACGGTGGAATGTCACCAGGAGAAAGAAACGCTAGAGCAGGACACCAAAACGAAAATAGTGGTGGTGGTACTGGTAGTGGTAGTGGTGGTGGTGGTAATGGACATCCAAATATGGCAGACATTTCCGGACCTGTCTCAGGAAATCCAACTGGTGGGGATGGTTCTGGTAATGGTAATGGTAATGGTAATAATGTGTATGGTCCACAACCTGATCCTAATGCTATAACTATAGATAAAGCTGTAGTTAATCTTGATCCAATAACTCCAAACTATGATTATTATAGAAACGATGATGAAGAGGATTATGGGGTAGTTGGAAATTATATAAAAGATATAATAGAAAATAAAGGTATTTCACTTACTGACAACCTTGATTTGGGGATTAACAGTCAAGGATTAGAGCTTGATTATGGTTTTGCAGATGGTGGTCGTATTGGTTTTTCTGATGGTGGTGACAGAAACGCTGCTGGTAAAGATGGTAGTGCAGCTCCAAAGAAAAAAAATGCATATAATCCTGCTGAAGGACTACCTGAAGGTCTAGGACAATCAGAAATTTATCGTGCTTATATGGATCAATTACCTGAAGATAATCCAGCTAGACAAGCTTATTTTAATACAGGTTTTGTGAGTTTACCTCAAACATCTACAGCTGTTGCAAATAATAATAACGCCGCAAGTAATTATGCCAACACAATTGTTAATAATAATAACGATGTCTTAGATTCAATTGCATATATGGAAAACTATAATCCTTTTGCTAACAATAATAATTTATTTGCTAAGGGTGGTCGTATTGGTTTTTCTGAAGGTAGTGGACCAGATATGGATCGTGTACTAGAACTTGAAGAACAAGGTTTTTCTTATGAAGAAGCTTTTGAAAAAGCTATGCAAGAAAGACGTGATAGGGGTTATGCTGCTGGTGGTCGTATTGGTTTTTCAGAAGGTAGCAATCCAGATATGGATCGTGTAATAGAACTTGAACAACAAGGTTTTTCTTATGAAGAAGCTTTTGAAATAGCAATGAAAGAATTAATGAATAGAGATTATAATGCAAATGGTGGTCGTATTGGCTTGGCTAATGGTGGTACGGAAGGTATAATGGGTGCAATGCAAGCTCCCGGCGTTCCGGCAGGAATGGAATTAGATTACAGAGACACCGGTGGATTTATTCCTATGGGTGGACCAGAAAAAGCTGATGACGTTCCGGCAATGTTATCTAAAAATGAATTTGTTATGACTGCAGACGCAGTTAGAGGTTTGGGTAATGGAGACATTGAATCTGGTGCACAACAAATGTATGATCTTATGAATAATTTAGAGGCGCAAGCATAATGGATGATTATAAAGAAATGATGTCAAACGCATTTCAAATGAAGTTAGCTGAACTTTTAGAAGTTGGGGTGCCTTTAGAAGAAGCTGAAAAACAAGCTATGGATTTTATGCAAAAAGCATTTGAAGGATTAGGTGGTGGTTTTGCTAACGGTGGTCGTATTGGTTTTGATGATGGTGGTTATGCAGAAACTGTAAAAGACTTAATAAAATCTCGAGATGAACTACCTGCTGAATCAGTTACAGTAGCACAAGATAATCCTTATTACGAAGCATTAGTAGCTTCATATGCTCCAGATTTAGCTGTA
>VMHT01177499.1_pt1 | contig 24554 bp, 26 predicted proteins | sample 4693611 | NCBI WGS metagenome assembly VMHT01 (sample SAMN12280063, study PRJNA550983) | marine metagenome | isolation source: seawater sampled from same location over 5 years 0.02-0.2 micron viral filtrate | place: USA: collected off the coast of southern California halfway between the port... ...
GATAGCGATTTGGTCTGAGCCTTGAGCGATGTATAGGGCGTCCTGTCTGTTGAAGGACATCAGAACATTGTCTAGGTAGTATTGCCCATCATCGCTGTTAAACCAGCCGCCGAGATATACACGCTGACCAGTAGTTTTAGACAAGTTCTTTGCATTACCAATATACTGCTGAAGCAGTGACAGCGGCAATTCTTTTCCGATGATAATCTCTGCGGTCTTAACTGGCGCAACCACAAACGCGCCCTCAATCTCGCCAGCTTCACGCAATGCGCCAAAGTCGTTGGCATCAAGGACGCTACGGAATGTGTCTGTGTAAGCAGTGAACCCGTCTGGGTTTTCGTTGATGAGGTTCTGTAGTTTCTTATAGCCGTCAGCGCCGTTGACTACTGAGTAGCTTTTTCCTTCATCTTGCCCAAGCGTATCTGCTCTCTTAAATACTCCTGCTTCGAGCGCATCGGCTTTGGCGGACTGGTTTGTAGGAGTGAGTCCGCTAATCGGCTCATCTCTGTCGCGCCGGACAGGGGAGAGTCTGCCTCGCTCTGAATCGGGAAGTGCTTCGGTAATGTCTGCATCTGTTAATCCTCTGTCTTTAGCAACGGCAATCGCACCATCCACATAGTCGTTGTCCGACCCCATGCCAGTGCTGACGTTCATTGATGCGAGCAGTTGCTTCTCAGGATACCACATGAGGGCTTGGAAGTCTGCCATGTTGATGTCAATACCCAGCTTGTCGCTTAGTATCTTGCGAGCCATGTTTGCGGCATCGCGCATTTGCTGGCGTTCTTTTGGCCCTCTTGGGGAGGCTTGCTCAACTTCTGCGGCAAACTTTTCAAAGACCCGGTCTGTCGCCAAAGCAAACGATGTCTTTGTTGGCAGTTGCTCTTGGTCTGGTGTGGCGTCCTTTGTGGCCTTGTCTTTCCAGTTCAGGCCACGCTCCTCTGCGTATGCCTTAACCTTGTCTGTGTTCCTATTACCGATGTCTGCATACAGCTTCTGGAACCTGTTCTGGAACTCAATAGCTATATCCACAATATTCTGGTCAGTGTCAGGCTGTATGCCCAAGTCTTCGATTACTGACTGGTAAATTTCCATGTCAGTATCAGAGAAGGTCTGGCGGGTCGTCTTGCCTTTTGTGACCTCCATGACTGGCTCTGCCGAGAGGGCGTTAGCAATCTCAGCGCGGAACTCGTTGATGTTCTCTAGCTTCTTCTCTTCTGTGAACACCTTGAATGGGCGACCAGTCATGCGGTTCCACATCCGCATCCACCACATGTCCATAGTGAGGTTGTCGAAATCCCCACGCAGATTCATGTAGAAGCCCATGCCAATCTTTGGCCCAAGCAAATAGGCTCTTGGCACTTCTAGGCTTTTGGATTCTCCGGCTGGGACGCTCAAACCTAAATCTTTTAGGATTGGGTCTGCCTCAAGTTCCTTAACCGTGACGCTTTCACTGAGGTACTCAGCAATCTCAAAGTCGTCCATTGGCTGACGGTTGTCGCTACCGCGCTTCAGGGTGTTGTAGAACTGAAACGCCTTAGTCATAGCTTCTAGGCGCTTACCAAAACCTTGCTCGATAAACTCGCCAGTCTCTTCCCAGTTCTCAAGCTGGCGAATCGCATAGCCAAAGTTCTCGTTTACAGCAACACCGTTTGAGGTGATGGCGAGGGCGTAGTCAAAGGCGGCTTCCATATCTGGGTCTGTGAGAACGGTTCTGTTCTTACCCTGTGCCACTTGCATGGCATGCAAAACTTCCTTAGCGGCCTGTAGCTTTGCTTCATACCAACCGATAGCATTGCCGTCACGGCGCAGAGCGACCTCAGCCTCTGCCGCCATAATCTCAGCAATACGCTTCAGGTCTTTCGGGTTCGATGCGTCAAGGATGAAATCTCCACGCTCGTCCTGCAACATTCTGAGGGCAGTAACAACACGCATCTTCTCGCGTTTGCCGTCTAGGTTCTCAGCAGACACTTCAATGAAGTTGTCGTCATTGTCGATGCGGTGCAACATGGTAGTCGCATAAACCGACTTAGGAAGCCCAAGACCTGACTTGCGTTGCATCCGGTCTGTGGATTCTTTTGTAGGGTTGACGCGGGCTGGGTCCACATTGATTGTAGAATATGAGCGCGTATCGTTTGAGTATTCCTCCGGGATAGAGAAAGAATACTGAACTGGCGGCGGTGTGCGTGTAACTTGCTCGTCAGTTTTTTTGTCCTTGCCCGTAACCTCAGTAAGAACTTGTGGGAAGTCGGCATCGCCCTCGTTGTAAAACTCAAGCTGACCACGAACATACACAGTGTTGCCGTATACTGTGGCCTCTTCTGCTGACTTGATTGGCACTTCCACAACAGAGCCATCTTCCATAGGGAATGAGGCCACAAACACATGATGCTTGAACGGGTTAAACTTAACCTCTACACCCTCTGTCCTGTTGCCGCCGTGCGTGACGTTGCCGGTAACGCCTGCCATAGGAAACTTGTTCTGCATGCCAGTCGAGATGTTGGCTCTGGCATTTTGGTTGACTGGGAAGGTGGCATTCTTAACCGTAAAGGCCGTGTCATAGGCAACTGCGCGGTTGCTTGGGTTACTGCCCTGATGCGCTGTTTGCACGGCTGTAGATATAGTGCCGGGAAACTTCTGATTAAGTTCTGGCACAACGCGGTTTTTCATTACGTCCTTCTCAACAGCACTAACTGGCAGTCTGTTGATGTCGGAAATCATCTTATTGTAGTTCGTCTTGTATTCTTCCGCCTGCGGGCCAATAAAAGTTCTGCCGTTAAGGTTCAGGCGAATAGTGACCTCAGTCCCCTCTTTTATGTCGGAGTCTGTTGTCAATTTATTGACGCCCAAAAATTTATCGACAACATTTTGTGGGAAGTTCTGGACTTCCATTGCCTCTTCACGGCTCAAAATAGTTCCATCGAACTTTGATAGGTTCTCAGGAAAGATGCGCGTATATGAGAACGACTTGGCTTCTTCACCTGCGTCAGCTTGCACAGGCTCTGGCGCAACCCTGCGCTGAACCCTGCCCTTCTGTACGCCCCTCTGACGTGCGCCAACCTTGCCGGAGATGATATTGTCAAACACAGCATCTGCCGCCTCAAACCCAGTCTCTGAGTGAGCCTGCTTGATGCCTTTGAAGAAGTTAATGATACGCTTAAACAGGGAAAGTGGCTTGCCCGCCAGCTTCAGGCGACCATCAGCGTATGAGCGGAACATCTCTGCCACCGCTTCTTCTTCTACTCTAGCTTGATGAGCCTCTGCGCTTTCACCCTCTTGCTGTGGGTTCATGCGTAGCGCACGGTCAATGAACGTGTATTTACGCTCCACATTTTTCCCATCGCGGAGTACGGTGTATTTTCTTTTTTGAGCGGCATCAACAAGTGTCTTGTATTCTGCGTCAGTGAACAGTCCCATATCACGAAGAGCGTGAATGACCTCATGATTCATCACGGCCTTCATCTTCTGCATCTGTTCTTCTGTGGTCAGGTTCGGGTCGAAGATATCGAGTGACAGGGCGATAATCTTTTTGGCATGCCCATAATAACCCTCAACGATAGCGCCCTGCTTATACAGGTCCGGCTCAACGAGAGAGTCAATCTTCATCGCAACATCTTTAAGGCCAAGCCCGGTCAGATATTTGCGTAGTGCCTTCCTAATTTTCTCTTTGTTTGCCAGATACTCTTTTCTGAACTGAGCCTTTTCTGCTTCCCGTGCGGCTCTTAACGCCAAGTTTGCCGCCTCAGTTGAGGTGGTTTGTTGTGACAGTTGACCAGCCGCGCCAGTGCGAGAGTCAATGGCGTCAACCTGACGCTGGATATCTCTGACCCTTGCCTCAGAAGTTCTTTCTGATGCCTTAGCTTGGTCAAGTGTTTGCTTTATTTGTGTGAGGCTTTGCTCTTGGTCTGGTGTCGCTTCCCAGCCATCCATCAGTTTCTTTTCGGCCTCTTTGGCTTGCTGATGTGTGGCTCTAATATCTTCGAGCCGTTTCTTCGCGGCATCAAGCTCTGAACGAAGGGCAACCGCAGGGTCTGCGGCTACCTCTTCTTCAGTCAATGGTGCAAATCTAATACCATCGTCTGTCCTGACCACTCTATTAGCGGTCATCTCCTCCAGAATAGCTTGAGCAAGTGCAGTGTTTTTCTTCTCGCCCTTCTTCTTCAAAGCCATTGCAATAGAATTTATGCTGGCGTTGCCTGAACTTCTAACGGCCTCTACAGCGGCATCGTACTGCGCCTGAGTAAAGGGCTTTTTAGCCGCCGCTTTGTCTGTAGCTTGTGAGTTAGCCGCACCAAGCTGTTCACGCATAATTGTCTCGCCAAGAGACGCCATGCCGTAGTCATTCAATTCAGCGACTGTTACTGTGTCAGTTTGTGGGACACCAAGACCCTGCCTGTTGAGACGAATCTTCATCTGGTCTTCGTCTGACAGTGTGTTGAGGCTTACGGGCTGTAAGCCTGACTTTGCTTTCTCCTGCTGTCTCTTTTGTTTGAGCTGAGAGCCTTCAGTGGAAAGGCGCTGTTGAACCACAGCCTCTTTCACTGTCGGGTCTTCTTGAATTTGGTCTACTGCATTTGTGCCTCTAGCGGCGGCAGTAACAACCTGATTAGCTTCCGATGCTTGGTCTGCGTCAAGCTCTGCCTGAGCCTCTGCGGCCTCTTTCTTTATTGGGTCACCGCCAATAACATTGGTTGTGCCACGAACAGTACCACCAACGAGGCCAGCCGCCACAGCCACCTCAATGTATTCATCAATAGCTTCTTCGCTGTTGATTTCTTTTCCGGCCTGCATCCTTTCAAGGATTTGCTGACCAATTTCAGTGGGGATTTCAGCCGTTGCACCGACCCCAACGCCCTTTGCGCCGCGAGTAAGGATGCCGCCACCATTGATAAGTTTTGGGGTAAGAAGCCTTCCAACAACAATGCGGTCAGCAATGTAATCGAGAGAAGCCTGCGGGATGGCGGTAAGTGCGGCTACGCCCTCGTCAACAACCTGACCTTCTTGAAGGGTGTCCTTCTGCGCCTCACGGTTCATGCCGTAGAAGAACGGAAGGTTAGCGGCAAGACCACCAGCAATACCGCCTACAACAGTTCCGATGCCCGGGAGGATAGCGGAGCCAATAGCCGCGCCAGCAACAGAGCCGCCTATTGTCGTGCCAAGTTGGGGGGCTTGCTCGCCAAGAGTTTCACCAAAGAAAGACAGCCCAGTTCCTATGTCCTGAACATCATCTAGCCTTGTGGCATACTCTTCTTGTTCGGCAAGCTGTTGCTTGTTTGTCTCAACAACATCTTCGCCAAATTCTTTTAGCCAGTCCAAGCCGGTGACCGTGCCAGCGCCCTCTAAAGCAGAGCCAAGACCAAGCTGTAGGGTGTCTATGCCGCGAGAGAAGCCGCGAACAAGTGCGTTAGAATCAGAGCCGTCACCAACAAGAGGCTCGTCAGGCAATAGGGCATCGCCCTGAGAAGCAATGTATTGCTCCGCCCACTGACGCTCATAATCTGTAGGTTGGTCGCCCTCAATCTGGAAGCCGTATTGTCTGCCAGATGCTCCTTTGGGAAAATAAGAACCCATTGTAGACCCCCTTTACTGCTGGGCCTGCTTTGGAATTGTAACTAAGCCGTACCCGCTTCCGCTCATCATGGTGTCCACAATCATTCTAGCCCGTTGCTTTTCTTCCACTGTAGCTAGTGGGTCTTTAAGGATTTCGACATTGGCATCAAGGATGTCTTTTTGCTTCAAGGTATCTGATTTGCCCTTCAGCTTTGCTCTAGCATTGATGAGGTCTACAACGCCTTCTTGATAGCGTTCATTCGCCTCACGGAATGCTTTAAGACCCTCAACGCCAGCCTCGCCAGCCGCGCCAAGAAGTGTGGGTTCTTTGGATGACATAAGAGCAAGACCAGCCTGAGCAATAGCAAGCCATTTGTCCTGCTCCCTACCCTTTTCTAGCTTGGCCTGCATATTCTTAATTTCATCTTCAAGGCTTGTCGATTCTGGCTCTTTTGGCTCTGGCTTTTCAGGTTGGACTGAAGGCATGCCAACAGTATTGCCTTGTGTTGTTGTTGTTGTGCCGACTGGCGGCGGAGTTGTGCCATCAGTGCTTTTGGGCTGAGTAACTGATGGGGGGAAAACTTCTTCTATAGTTGAAGACTCTTGAAACTTATTAGCTTCAACAACTGGCTCTTCGCCTATACTCCCCCCAGATGTTTCAGAGGGTATAGCCATGCCGTAGGCTTGAGATTGAGACATTGTTGTGCCTGCTGGAATTGTTTCTCCAGATTGAATGACTTCACCAGATGGTAAAGTAACGTCTTCAACGGCTGTTGCTGGCTCAGAGGTGACAACAGCCATACCGCCCGGATTGTACCCCCGCTCCAATAGAGCGGCATCAATATCCGGGTCTTTACCATAATACTGCTCACCAAGCCCCCGTATAGCCATTGGCCCCATAGCCATTTTTATGCCGCCAATAATATTTGTTTTGTCATCTTCGCTGTAAGCTGGCTTTGCTAAAGACGGCATTCCCACAGTGTTGCCCTGTGTCGTGGTTGTGGCTCCTATTGGCGCAGAAGCTGACTGAGTTGCTGGGGTTAGAGTGCTGGCCTCTGCCGTGCTAATGGGGCTTAGATTTGAGAGAATGTTAGTCACATTGTTTATAGCGTTCTGTCTCTCGTAACCTTCCTGATTACCCATAACGCCGCTTACATAATCAGTTTCAGTTGGGTCGCCTTCATAACCTTCAGTGCCAGCGATGCCCTGATTGTACGCAAGTAGTGCGAGGTTGCGGTTGCCAAGAATGCTTTCAGCTTTGTCCAGATAATCAATAACAAAGGGTTCAACCCGCTGACCGCTCATAAGTGCTTCGTCTACCATAGCCTTGTTAGCGGCGTATGCGGCGGCGGCATCTTCGTAATCTCCACGCTGAATCGCGCTCTCCAGCTCTGGGAACAGGGACTTAATTCCATAGCCCGGCATAATCGCGGTAGATGGCAGAATTTGCAATGGGCCGATTTCCCCGGCAGAGCCATAAAGGTTCTGACCATACCCTGATTCCTGACCATAAAGACCATACAACTCAGCAGTTGAAGGGAAGTATGTGCCTTGTTGGGCGCGTACAACACCACCTTCTGCCATTGGCATGGCGGCATCTGTAGGCATAGGCATTTGTGCAGAAGTGTCAGGTACTGCCTGACGCATTGATTGGGGCATAACAGAGCCAATACCATTTTGTGCCATGGAACTTTTTGGAGCCATGGCCTCAGACATGCCTGCAATCCCACCCATAGGCACACCAGCGGCGGCTAGTGCTTCCTGCGCTACCGTAGGCTCTTGCGCGGCTTGACGCTTCGTGAAGTCATCACGCATGCGCTTGCGGCGCTGAATCTCGCTCAGAACGAGAAACTGGGGAGCAGTGCCAGACGGCATCTGCATCTCACCAATAAGCTGTTGCTCTGAGAAGTTTTTAAGCTGGTCTTGGATGTCGATAATATTCATATGGCTAACCTGTAATGCCCTTATACAACCCTAGCGCTGAAATTCCTGTTCCAAGAAGTTGCTGGATAGGATTATAAGATTGAAACTTGGTTGTTTCTGTCGAGGGTTGCACAGGCACACCTCTAAGAATGGATGAATAGAACTGCAACTGTTCACGGGGGTAATCCCGCTGACGTACAAAATCTTCATAAGCAATGTCGAGTCCAGCTTGCTGTTGAGCCTGAACGTCCTTGCCGACTTGCTCAAGTAGCTGTGCGGCCTGAACATCACCTTCTCTAGCCATCCGGCCTAGCTGTGCCAACTGAGCCGATTGTGACCCAGCCAACTCAGCCGCGCCAAGGCCTAGACGCTCTGCTGATTCTCTTGCGGCTCTATCTCTTTCGAACTGGCCTTGTGCCGATTCAAATGCCTGCTGTTGCCCCGTAGCCTGTATATCTGCAAGCTGGCGCGACAACTCCTGACCCGCCAATCCCTGTTGAACCGCTTGCCGCGAGCCGCCAAACGCCCCCGCTTGCACTGCTTGTGCCGACCGTGCGGCGTTCTGTCTTTGGAAGTCTTGAATGGCTTGTTGTTTCTGGACATTTACCACATTCTGCATATAGGGGGACATATACTGCTGTGCCGCTTGGGACGTGAACATCGGGTTCTGATAACCCATGCTACCCAAAGCGCGACCAACACCAGCGGTTGTAGCCGCCTGAGCCTGTGGCAGGCCCTGTATGCCGGAGCCTGCAATGTTTCTGATATCTTGTTGTGCCTGAGAAATATCTGCGCCGGGTGTGGCTAGACGCTGACCAGTATATGGTTGGTATTTTGCCTTAGACTCAGACTCTGTGCGAGACAACAAACGCTCAAAGTATGGCTGAACATACTTCGGCAAGTTAGACTGGACTACAGTCTGTTCGCTGGGCGCTGACGGGGATTTTTTACCCATTATCTAACTCCATTCTATAGGCTATGTATTCCGGCTCCCAGCCGTATTTCTCTAGCCATCTACCCCATGCCTTTCTACCATAGCCCTCTAGGTGGGTGCATTGGGAATCCTTTGCGTATTGTGTCATGGTTTCCTGAAGGGCAGGCAACCAATCTTTCATTTTTGCGCCTCCTATCCAGTCCATCGCCAGCGCTCTAGCGCCGCCCGGATACTGGATAATCCTTGTTGTTATGGCGGCTACTGGCTCGCCCTCATCAAGAGCAAGCCAAAGGCCGTAAGCCCCCATCTCAACGCCGCTGTAGATATCTTCAGTGCGATACTTGCCCCTTGAGATATCCGCAGACTTCTTTAGTAACCTCTCAACGTCTCCCCATACAACGTCCAGAGCTTCGCTCGGAACCGCTGTAATTATCATGCTGGTAGCATCATGCCTTGAGGTACTTGTTCTGGCTGTTCTGTTTTGCCAGTACGCATTTCACGGACTCTGTCCATCATTTCATAAAGAGCCTTCGAGCCTGCGTCAGACGAGCCGTTGCCCAGTCCGCTAACAACGTCCGCAGGTACAATAAACTCTCCATCGGATAGCACCACATCTTGCTCTCCTTCTAGGGTTGCGGGAACCATGTCATCCATACCGTCCCCAATGCCATTTACCTTGCCCTCAGTAACATCTGAGTCTGCATCAAACTGACCTGTCTCGACACGCTCAACGAGGTCGCGCAGGGCGTCCTCGCCATAACGAGACATAAACCTACCAAGCACTAGTTCTGGATTAGGGGACTCACCTTTGATGGCGTCAACGGCATCAGAAATGAGTTCCTTGTCATTTGGCTCTTCAGCCATATTCATTTCACCACCCTCTTGATACGCGAGAGAGGCAAGCCCGCCCTGAGCCATGCCAAGTCTTCCAGCCGCCTCTGGGTAGTCTTCCATAAATTGTTCTCTTGTAGCTTGCAGGGCCAGACGCCTTCCCATCATGTCCTTGCCGGAGCCGCCGCCAAATATCTTGCCAAGCAGTGTTTCTTCAAATCTTTCTTTTTCTTCTCTGGCAGTGTCATCGTCAACATAGATAAACTTTTTACCAAGAGGCTCGCTGTAAATTTCTTGCATTTTTCTAGCGGCCATCACGTCAAGAGGAACAGGCATAGAAACACGACCACCCTCATTAAAATACGCAAACTCTGGGTCAATGCCGGGGCGGTAATTTGTGCCGGGAGTCAAACCCCTTCTGTTGGGGGCGTCAGCTTCTGGAATATCTGAGCCTTCGTCTTGCTTAATATCGAAGACTGGCGGCTTCATGACCTCATTGGCAAGAAGGCCGGAACCAGCGGCGGCTAGTGCCGCAGGAGAGGTTGCTGACTGTATCGCAGAACCTAAACCAGCTTCCATTGCTGGCATGGGGCCAACAAAACTCGCAGTTGGTGGGGCAACGCCCGGAGTGGAACCAATTCCTGCGCCAGCCAGTTTGGGGCCAAGCATTTTTCCGCCCAAGAAAGAAAGAGCGCCAGTGCCAATAGCAGTACCTAAATCGTCACCCTGTAATAGAGAGCCAAGCCCGGAACCTATAGAGCCAGCAATAAGCGGGTTTGCAAGCATTGTACCCGCCGCCCCAAGCATGCCAGCGCCAGCTAGTGCGGAACCCCCTAATCCCATTATCAGTGGTAACATATCTTACTCCTTATAGGCCTGCGTATTCTGTTTTTGCGTCAAATGATGGGCAGGCTTTTTCTGAAAAATCTCTGTGTCCGAAGACCTCTGCCTCTGGGTGTCTGTCAAGAATTTCTGTGATGAGGGTAACAAGCGAATCCCTCTGCCCTTCTGTGCGTGTGTCTTTAGGATTTCCGTCAGAGTCAGAACCACCAACGTAGCAGATGCCGATGCTGTCGCTATTATGGCCCCGACAGTGAGCGCCACTGACAGACTCATCACGGCCCTGATGCACAGAACCATCAAGTTCCACAACCCAATGATAACCAATATCGCTCCAGCCCCTCTCTTCGGTGTGCCAGCGCTTTATCTCCTCTGTCTTGACATCCCGTCCTTCCGGGGTGTCAGCGCAGTGTACGATTATCTTTTTAATCTCCCGCATATCCTTCACCATAGCGTTCAATAATCTTGTTAATAGGAATCCAAGTTCTTTCGTCTATTCTACCATCTTTTATGCCGATGTCGTAGACCCCATAAGACCATCCGGTCAATGTATGTCTAGCATACTCCTCTAAATGCCCGTCCGGTAGGCTAGTGCCTAAATTGATTACATTTAGAAACTGGTTACCCATCTTGGGGAATGTCTTGTCCAACCTCTTGTGAGTATGCCCATACACCACATCATGCAGGGCGTCTCTAGCTATCTGGTTCTCAGAATACATGCCGCCATAAGCCTTTCCCATGACATTTAGCGGCGCGTGTGTGAACCCAACATCCCCTATAAAGTAAAACTCCCCATATGGAGAGTATGTCCAGTTGTAGTCATCCAGCGTGGCAAATAAGATTTGGTCAAGTAATTCAACAATCTCAGGGTTCTTGTTGGTGTAAGACCATATTCTGTCTTCGTGGTTGCCTAGTGTGACGTGCTTCGGCACATCATATCCATCCAATCCCCTGTGGAATGCGCGGATTGCTTGCTGGAAACTTTTCATGTCCTCCTTGAATGTGGGCTTTTCCTGACCTTTTACTGTGTCATTGCGGTCAAACCTATTAAGAGAGTCAACACTGGCGAAGTCGCCTATCTGAACAATCTGGTCTACCTGATTCTCTTTGGCATATCGCCCCATTGCGAAGAAGCGCTTCTTGTCGGGCAACTTGGGGCCGTCATGGCAGTCGCCTATAGCCAAAACCCTTTTTGTTTCTTCAGGCTTGGACTTGCGTTGCTGTATCCTATAGTTAGGCCTTACAACAACCGTAGCCTCTACAACCCTTGGGCCAGACTCAGTGGCGTTCCCAGTTGATGGGCCAGAAACAATGCCCTTATCTCTCGCCGCCCTAAGCCTTGATTGATATGTGGCATAATTCAGGCCTACCGCCTGCGCCGCCTTTCGAGCGTTCCTATTGTGGTCCTCATATACCTTGACCATCTCTGCCAGAACATCATCTGGCAAGCCAACATTCGCCATTGTCCCCCAACCCCGCTATTTAGTTACATGGAACTTTATAGCAATAATAACATCTTAAAGGCTACTTTGTAACCTTTTTAACCTTTTCGAAGGTTCTGAGGCCACCCAAGCCCAACATTCCCATCAAAACAGTTAGGAGCGAATCCATGTCGAATACGGGCAATTCGGGTATCTCTACGCCAGCATAGGCGCAAACAAACATTGTGACTGGCGCTAAAACAAAGTGCCATATCATGGCGAAGGACAGGCCCCAACCGAGAAACGGACGCCAGCCCGCCACAAATATGCTTCTGTGCTGTGCCTCTGCCTTATTTATCTCTATTTGACCCATATTGGCTTCGTGCATTTGGCGCTCTGCCATAGTGGCAATCTCATGGGCGAGCTTTGCTCTTTGGTCTTTATCTTCGATAAATTTATCAAGTAGCCCCGTGACTGGGCCAATCAGTGCCTGCAACATAGTTTTCTCCTCTAGTAAACCTTTGTGCTTTTATCAACTCTTCTTGGTACACAATATGTTGTAACCCTATCTCTTGGGTCTATGTAACTGCTGTACCTATAATTTCCGTATCTTTTTGCCAGCTCACTTGCAAAAAAGTTACACTCCGTTATGTCGCGGAAATACATATTCCCGCTTTCAAGCCGCCTTGCATCACCAGTGCCGAGGTAAACCATAAGTAAAAACACATCCATCATTACTTTTCATGGTTCATCCAGATAGCGAAAGCGCCTGTCATGGCCCCGGTGACGACAGAAACCAAACCGGCCTGAGATGGGCTGGGGTCTGGCAAGGACATAAACCACTCCACAACGCGCCAAGACATGATGGTCATTGCTATCATCATGGCTCGTGGGAGTAGCTTCAGCTTCAAAAATGCTTCAGCCGTCATTTCTACTACGGTGCTATCTTCACCGTCCCTGAGTCGTTCCATAATGCTCCCGATTCAAGTCCTGTTGCAGATGTAGGCAAATCTGTAAGTGTTATCCTTGTCCCTCTAAGTTCCCCCGGAGTTCTTTCCTGCTCGATAAAGATTTCAAGCGCACGAAGCAAATCCTGCATATACGTCACAGAATACTCGCTGGTTGGCTCAGGAAGTCTTGGCGGTGGTGTAGTTCTTAATGCCATTAACGCCGCCCATCAGGCCGTATATCCACACGGGGAGAGCCTAGCTTCCACTTAGTGCCAAGAGCAGAAGAGTCCACCCTGATAGCAAATGAGCGCCCTCTGACGCGCAGATTAAGAATTTCAGTAAACGTCTCTACTGGAGAGGACGCCGTTCTTACTGTTGTGCCGCTTGATGTGCTAGTGTAGGCCGCGCCCGGCTCAGTTCTGGCTTTGAGAGTAAACGTGGCCTGTGGGCTTGCCAGTGACGTAGAGCCTACAAATGTCAGGTCAGGCACAACCGTTGTGGCAAGACTAAACTTGTCACCGTCACCAATGTCCATTGGCGCAGACTCAATAAACGAGTTCATTGCCACGCCGTCATCGTCATATTCAAATTCGTGGTTGTATAGATACCCGCCCTCTGCCGCGATTGGGTAGGTTCTTGTGCCTCTATCAATCCAAGCAGAACGCTCAATAGTTCCATAGTACCAAATGTCATCTTTGTAATTGTAAATGACATACCTGTCGTTCTCGCCAGTGCCGCCGTTAGCCAATGAATTTGTCTCTGATGGGTACACCCATATCACTTCAGAGAACTCAGAGTTGACGCCGCCATACACCTTATCTGTCTGGGACAGGTTAAAGTCATTAAACACATAGTCTTTAACCGTGCAGTTCAACTGCTGTGTCTGGCCTGAGTATGTGTAGAAGTTATCAATCCCCATCCAATACACAACGTCTTCTGTGGCGACAGCGGCGTTTGGACCCATGATAGTAATATTAGATGCAAGCTGTTGCAGGCCGAACGTAAATGGCGGGCCAATAAATCTCATTGAGTGGAGGGATGTGTCTGTCCACACAAGAATCTCACGCTTTGTTTCTACCGCCTGAACAAATTCCGAGCCTGAGCCAAGAATCAAATCACCAGCAGTGTTTGTATCTGTAGGCCACCAATCAACGGCATTTTCTTGCGATGAGAACCTAACAAGCAGTGGGTCTTGTACGCCATTACCTTGCGGGTCAGATGAGTTTGCGCCGATTGCATCACACCCAAAAGCAATCACATGCCTGTCTTGGTCTGACACAAGAACCTGTTTGGCAATCTGTGGGGCAGATGTTGCGCCAGACAATGTAGAAAGCTCTACAGCCCTTGCAGAAAGCCCACTGCCCTTATCCCAGTAATAGACATTGGAATCTCTAGGGTTAATTATAAGGTCTTCGCCAAAGTTATCATGTGACCATATGCGAATTTCTGTTGTGGTTGTAAGGGATGAACCTGAACCCCAACCGCCACGCCCCCATGTGCCAGCGCCCCATCCTGTGCCGCCGACCTGAGAGTTAAGTCCCACATTGATTTGATATGCCCCGACCACAGAAGCGCCGCCATTGCCGGTATCGCCAGCAGAAGCGGCGACAGACGCAACAATCTCATACTGACTAGAGCTGATGACGTTGGTTACTTGATACTCTGTGTTCAGGATAGCGGCTGTAATATTGCCGCCAAGACCGACAGCTCCGCTGAAGGTTACAAAATCATTCTGAATAGCGCCGTGGTTAATATGCGTTACCGTTAAAGTGGCAGAGCCTGTCGTGGCGGCAAATGTGACTGCGCCAGCAGAAGATGTAGAGCGGAGTGGCGTGATGTCGTTAAACCCGCCGCCTTCTTCAATGTAGTATTTTAGATGAGTGCCAAGCCCCAGATAGTTGGAACCATCAAGAGAAATCCAGTTGTGTAGTGCGCGGCAAGCGCCCAAAAACTGATTTGTGGAATACTTTAGCCAGCCGCCAATCTTCTCCGGAAATCCAAGACGAAAACGCACCTTGTCGCCATCAACCCAACCGCCTTCGTTGGAGTATGATGTTATGTCTCTATTGATTCCGGGTCTAAATTGTAGTTTTTGCAGGGGCATCTTCTTCACTCATAAATGGTATGTAGTTAAAGTTTACCACAAACCTTCTGGCCCCTTCCTGTGTGTGCTTAACAGACCTATGCTTCATGCCAGACGGAAAGGTAACCAATCTGTTACTTTTAGTTTCTACAAACTCGCCAGACTCAAACTCAGTGCCGCCAAGATTATCGTTAAGATAGAAGATGGATGTCTTTGCGATTGTCTTCATCTCTGGGTAAACCCTATCTTCTACCTCTCCATAGTCGATATGGAATATGCTTTCTTTTGATGTAGCCAGATTCAAGTTGGCTTTAATCTTTAAGATGGCAAATGGTCTTATCTTACTTAGAATTGGCAGGACAAGCTGTAGATACTCGCTCTGCTGAAACCTGATGTTCTGGTAGAACATGTGGGTAAATTGTGGATTGCCATCGCCCTCAAAATCTGTATGGTCGTTTGAGTACCACGGGAACATTGAGTCCGTGATTTCGCTTACAACAGAAAGCTCTTTAGGCGTTAATAAGTTATCCTCTATCTTTATCAAGTTATGTCTCCCAACAAATAACTAGTTTACCAGTACCAAACCTCTACCCATCCGCCAGCGCCGGGCTGTGAAGAGTCAACGCCAGAAGACGAGCCACCGCCGCCAACACTGTAGCTAATAGTGCCGCCGCTAAGGCTAGCGTTATTCACATATGTTTTAACTAAGTTACCAGCGCGGCCTTCGTTACCAGTGATATCGAAGTTACCGTCTTGCGCGCCGCCTCGGCCACCCTTACCGACATAAACTGCGCCGCCACTGTCTCCAGTAGAGAAGGGGCCGCTATACGAGCCATCGCCGTTACCGCCGCTACCGCCCTTGGCCCTCATGTTAATCCCAAGGGGGCCAGTTACTGTGCTATCGCCGCCGGTGCCACCACTGTAAGAGGTGTTACCGTTGCCGGGACCGCGTGTACCACCGCCACCACCGCCGCCAGCAATCTCGATAAGTACGGCTGATGTCCCTGAAGGCAGGGCCACTGAGCCACTACCGCTTGTATAGAACAAAATATTTGACGGGGCGGCTGATGCCGGGGTTGTAAACGAAAGCTGACCAGAACCATTTGTTTGTATCACCTGACCAGCAGAGCCATCTGCCTGTGGGTGGCTTAATCCGTCAATTACAACTGAGCCAGACCCGTTTGGCGTGATGTTTATATTGCCGTTTGTATCTGTGCTTGAAATGGTGTTGCCATCAATTTTGATGTTATCAACATCCAAGTCGCCAGCGATATCTGTAGCACCTGTAATGTTTGTAATACCTGAGCCGTTTGGCGTCAGGTTAATATTTCCGTTGGTGTCTGTGCTAGTAATTGTGTTCCCGTTGATGTTGATATTATCTACATCAAGGTCTGTGTTAATAACGACTGTGCCAGTCCCATCTGGAGAGATGTTAATGTCACGATTAGATGTGCTTACAATAGAATTTGTCTGGACATCCAAATTGCCGCCAAGCTGGGGTGTCGTATCGTTTACAAGGTCAGTATTGGGCGTCAGGGACTTAAACACGCCAGACACGCCGCCACCATCACCAGTGACGGCCTGAGTCGCGCCGGACGCAATCTCTACGCCGTTAGACGTGGAGTATGTAACGCCCTTGTAGATAATGCGGCATGCAGAATCGGTTTCGTTCTTGATGGTGTAGTTTTTCTCTTGGTCTGTCGGAGTAACCCGAAGCTCAAAAGTAACGCCCGGAGAGCCAGTGAGAATAAGAACGGTATAAGAGCCATCAGACACAGCGCCATCGCTAGTGGTCAGGTCTTGACTACCAGAAATAGAAATAACCTTTTGACCGTGAACTGCGCGGTCAATGATGTCAAAGTTTGTATTTGTGGTAACACCCCACAGGCCTGACTGGTCACCAGTACCCGGTTTTTCAATCCCCACGTTCTTTGTGTATGTGCTAGGCATTTATACCACCTTCTCAATCCATGTCTCTATTGTACCATTCGCGTTTACGGGTGTCCATGTACCCCCAGAAACACTTATTGGAGTCCATGTCTCCGCTGGCAAATTGGCGTTAATCTTTTCCCAAAGCAGAGCGCCATCAGCAGTTTGTATAAAGGCAAACTCTACATCCAAATCATTTCTATAAATTAGAATGCCCGCAGTCTCATCAAGCTCGAAGGTAAATGAGCCATCAAATGACCTTGGGGAGATAATCCCCGCCGTTGTGCCTTGCTCAAAAGAGGCAATGTTGTCGGACGAGCCAATAAACACAATGTTGCCAACAGAGTCCTGTGTGAAGTTGGCAGACACATCTGCGCCAGTTGTTGCAATTACATTGCCACTTGAGTCCTGAACAAAGCTGGCATCCTGATTGGATATACCATCTGCAAACCTAATACCGTTAGCGGACTGGTCAAAGCTAAACACATCGGCGGACACGCCTGTGGCAAACCTTGTGGGCGTGGTCGTTTGTGTAAAGTTAAAAGAGTTATCCGATATGCCGGTCAGGATACCAACGCCTATAGATGTTGTGATAGACGGCGCAGAAAGTTCTATAGAACCTTTTCCGATAATGTTACCGGCATCTGATACTGTGAAGCTGGCATCAACAGACGAAGAGCCAAGGTTTAATATACCATGAGTTGCTATCGCTCGTTCAGATAGTGCTAATTCTCCAAACATTATCCCACCAATATAGTCGCCATCATAGGGGTGTATTGAACGACTACATTTGAACCGCCCTCACTACCCCATTCACCAGTGCTGTTAACATTTCGCGCTTTAATATCGAAGTTGAATGTTCCAGTGCTGGCGAAAGGCCCACCACCACCAGTGTTGTAATCTGAAAGACTTAAGAAACTACTCAAAACATTCCACTGGGCGTGAGAATATGGGTCGTGAATACCTACACCCCAATTGCTATCACCAACATATCCAGTAGCGGAGCCACTATAATGAGGTATTATACCCGTGTGAACTTGGCAATTACTGGTGGCTCTTATACTAATATGGTAAGCCAGCCAAATTTTTTCCCCAGCATTTACCACAACATTTGGAACACTGAATAAAGTGATTACACTTGTATTGAATCCAAAACCGTTCGCGCCAGTGTTTCTTCCAGTATATACCCTTTTGAAAGCAGACACACCGCTTGGCATGGTTAAGGTTTTACTAGATAAATCCAGTGTTGTGTGCAATTTAGCCTCAGTAATAGCAGAGTTAGCTATTTTGCCTGTCTGAATTTCAGTATCAGTACCTAGAAGGCGAGATAAATTGCGAGCGTTACTCATCGCTTACTCCGGCTTAGTGGGCCATACAACCTCATCAAGGCTACCGTATGACTGTGTGATATCTCTCAGGGCCTGACGATAATCTGCCTGCGCCTGACTCATTGTAAGGTCGCTAGATGCCCACCAATCTGTTTCCGCGATGCGGCGATTACGCTCTTCACGAAGCGCGGTGATTGGCTCGTCAATCTCAATGGCGGTCTTTGCCTCGACCACCTGTTCCCATGTTACGCCCCAGTCATCATGGTTGGCAGATTCTATGGCAGAGCCATTCTCGTCTGCGCCAGTTACCTTGCGGAACATTTCATTAAATTCAACAGCACTTGTCGGCTCGCCTCGCAGTATCCATTCGGTAATGCCGAGATTGTTAAGTGCTTGCGCTACGCTTGCCATTGTTTACTCCTTTGATTGCGTCTGCCACTGTTGCCATTACCTTACCTATGCGCCCATAAACAGACCTTGAAAATGACATTCATTTTGCTGGGTCTGAATATTGGTTGCCCCATGATTTCTAACATCTAAAACATCGCCTGCCGCACAACGAAAAATGAAGTCTTGCACGAAGTAGTTGTAACCAGAGCCTTGGCTCTGAACGATTGGGTCTCCAATCTTTGTCTGGCTGGGGGCCTGACCATTAATGTGAACCGACACTCTGGTGTAGTTAGAGGCGTTTGAATTGCTGTTAATTCTAACGTGCATTTTCAACATCCAAAGACCTGCAATCGGCACAGTGTATTTATATGTGCTTGCGTTAAACGCGCTTTCGGTGTCCTCCACGACCGTACCAAAAGGTATTAAAGTGTTACCAGCGTTTTGAGTCGATGTCGAATTTACTGTTGCATGAAAAAACGGGCGGTTTTTTTGCGTAACAACGCCAGCCGAGCTAATCTCCAGCGCACTGTTCCCGTTAGTCGGGTCTTGGATTTCGGAGACTTTCAAGATGCTGGTCATCCGCCTATCTCCATAACAGTAATGTGTGATGTCATGCGATAATCATCTGTCGTAGTGTTATTATCTCGTGCTTTTCGATTCACATACTGCGTAGCTGATGCGTTTCCAGTTAATTGCAGTTTGTAAGTTACTGAACTTGTAGTTGATGGCGAGTCTAAAAAAGAACTAGCTAGAACATCTCCGTTCCAATTAGCCCCTTCATTGCCACCACCGCCAGTTGTAGCAAGTGGTCTGTTTCCTGCCGCATCGCCAACACTAATTGCTGTTGAATCTCGCATTAAACGAACACCTGTTGTGGATACGGCAGAAGCACTCACGTTAGCAGAAAAGGTCACGAGTATTTTGCTTGTAGTAGATTTAGGAGTGATAGACACAGACAAGCCAGTAATATCAAGAAAAACCCCAGCCCCCGGAGTTCCAGACCAAGTATCCGTCTTAGTCGTACTAACAACTTGCAACACATGACCCGGAATATATATCCCGTTGCCGCTGGTCTTCTCGTTAATGGTATCTACATAGAGCGTACTCATTGTGCAATTTCCATTACAGTTATGGACGACCTGCTTCTCCAGCCGTATGCCGCGTCAACATCGTTGTATGAACGATTTACCGTTATTTGTGTTCCATAATGTTTTGCAACTTTAAGACTATAAGTGATTTGGCTTGTTGTGGCTGGGCTATCTAGGAATGTATAACTCGCCATATATGCTTCCCACGGTGCATCAACTGAACGCTCGTTGATGGGAAAAGCGTACCCGTTCCTGTTACCTACATTGCTTGTCCCACCAATTTCTGTAGCACCCCTATAAAGCCTTGCCCCCCCGTAAGTGTCCTGTGTGTTTCCAAATGAGCCACAAACAGTAATAAGTATTTTACTACTTGAAGCAGTTGGAGTGATGTTCACATCTAGGCCAACAGCTGTATATGTTGCGGTTGATATAGCACTGGTCGCGTCTGTTGATGTTTGAACAACCTGAAGCACCTTGCCGCCAACGCCAGATGGCAACGTCACCCCATTCGGAAACGATGCCTCGCCTGTGCTTGCGTCTAGTGTCAGACCGCTAGTACCCGCCGCGTTATTTATCTGGTCTACATTAAGTATCGAAGCCATAAGAAAGTTCCATATAACTTTATAATATCGTCAGGTTGCCATTAACCGTAATCGTGGTTGAGGCATCAATAGTCAGCGGCCCAATAGCCAATGCGTTCTTGGTTGCGCCAATCGTGGTGTCTTGGTCTACCGTCTGCCCGTTGGTGCGGAACACAGCCGTGTCTACCGTTGTGTTGGTTGTCTGAAACTGCGGCGCGGTAATCTCCCCGCTAAATGTGCCGCCAGACGCCTTACTCACTGTATCAGTTACAGTAAATGCGCGATAGGCTCTGATAACCAATTCATCGGATGCCGTTGCGCCAGACGCGAGTGTAATGGTGTCCCCATTGCTCGGTGTGTAGTCTGTGCTGTCCAGATGTACGCCGTTTAGGTACACATCCACATCATTTCCGCTAAACGCTAGAATCGCGCCGTTGAAGTCTGCGCCAGTAAAGGCGGTCTGGCTGGCAGTCGCCACATACTTGAACAACTGCATGGCATATGACAGGGGTTGGTCTACAGCGCGGCCAAAGTAACGGACAGTGATGACATCGCCATTGGCTGGCGCGGCACTGAAGGTCAGAGTGTTACCATAGGCTGTGTAAGCGGCAGAGGCACCCGGCTCCTGCACCACATTACCAATAGTGACAATAATAGCCTCTCCACTGGCTACATACTGTGCCAACGTAAATGCAGTCGCGCTTCCATCACCAGTAAACTGCTGGAATGTGATGTCGCCTACATTTGGGTCTATTCCTATATATGCCATTAGTCGGCTTCCTGTATTGTTAACTCGCCCGCCTCGACCTGACGCATGATTTCTGCGTAGTGACGGTTATCGGGGTCAATAGGCACAAATAATTCAATGCCGTCAATAATGCACAAAATCTCTTCATTTTCTGCGGTTCTGTATTGCGCGGAGGTGATTGTCATTTCAGTCATAACTTATAACTCCGCATCTAATGATTGTTTTCTTTGGTTTATATACATATACCCGCTACCATTACTTTCCATATGCACATTACCACCATTTTTACTTAGGCCCATTTGCAAGCCAGAATATGTAGTGGCGGGGGAACGGATATTAGACGAATTTCCGGCACTCAAGGTGTTTACGCTTGGAGTAGCTCTCATTTCCACGGGAAAAGCTACATATGATTCTGCTCTACGATAGGCCGCATTTACATACGCCGCCATCTGGATTTGGTCATGCACTTGAAAATACCGCTGACACAGCGACAGTTCTTCACCATAGCTTTTTGAGTGGTCAAACGGCGTTTTCAAAGGGCCGACCTCAAGCTGGACTCCGGTGATAAGCCATTCGTTGCTGGTGCTGTCTGCGAGGTTGACTGTTTGTGTTGGGGCAATATCAGCATTTGCAAAAGCTGTATACGTTGGCCTTTCAGAACCACTTGTGTAGTTTGAGCCAGCACCTAAGACCCAATGCAAACTTAACCCTATTCCATTGTCATTATTGATAACACCTGCTGTGTCACCAGCCACAGTGATGCTCTTAAACTCCCAAATGTTTGCGCTGTCAATCGTGTAAGACAACACCGCTTGTTTGTAACCGTTGTCCGGCTGTTGGAATTGTATGTTATAAGTGCCTGTCTTGTTTGACCTGACGTAAAAAGACAAGGTAATAGTTTCCGCGTCAGACGTGCCATAGGCAAGACCTTGCAAATCTTGCCCCTCAATAAAGTAATTAACCCGCAAAAGGTCGCCTGCCGCAGGAGACGCATCCGCCGTAGTGCAATCTACCTTGTACGAATTTACGAAACCTGCTGGTGCGGTGGTGCTTTGCGAAATGCTAAAAGTACCAAGACTCAATACATTGAGCCTAAATCTGTCCGGGCCACCGTAAGAGTTGCTACTGATACCTGTGACATCTCCCCTCTGTGCCACTTGCATTGCACCATTGACAATAAGGCTCCGCCGACCATGTACGGCGGTATCAGCAAAACTGGCATTATTAACGGTGCTAATTGGCATCTATTTACTCCGGGAAATTTGCTTCCGCTTCGGCTTGAGCTTCTGCGGCAGTCTTTACCACACCCAACTCAAAAGCCTGTGCAATCTGGGCATCCTTGCCTGTTGCAATAGCAATCTCGTTAGCGTTGCAATGCGCTACCAGCGCCGCAACGATTTCATCGCCAGCGATGCGGGCGCGGTTTATTACGGCATTATCAGCCCAGTCTTGAGGGCTTACTGCCGCGTACTCCATACTCTTCAGTTCAATGTCTGTTATTTCGATTGTGATATTGGGCATTTTTTTTTACTCCTGATTAAGCGTATAAGTATCCGCCAAAGCTACAATGGTTGCCATTATTAATAATAGCACCGCCTGATACAGCTTGAACTTCAATATAGTCGTTTGCGTTTAGATAATTTCCATATTGACCAGTTTGCTGTGGATGAACGTTTGCGCCGCCAGCTTTATCTGTGTACACACGAACCGCAACGTTACCGTTGTGTTTTATATCACAGTAAAAGTCTATAGTTGAAGTTGTTCTATTCCAGCAAACCGTAGTATAAAAAAAATAATAACCAGCAACTGGAGCTGTAAACCTCCCGTTTGCCGTATTATAGTGGCTACCATTATTATGATATATTTGATTAAATAATATTACGTCTCCGTTGTTATGACTGCCACTTGTATTCCTAGCAAAGAAGGAAGGTTGGCTCGGCGTAGTGACACGGCCTGATGTATCTATAAGAAGCCTATTCCCAGCGCCAGTTTCATCACGGACAACATAGGCGTTAGACTGGTCTGTGCGAATTTGTGTGGAATAGTGTCGGCTTGAGTTTTTAACACTCACAGTGGCATAGTCGGCACCAGTGCTTTCAACTCTAAGTTCTGGGTTGCCGCTTGCTGTTTGGATGTGAAGATTATTATTCGGTGACGCTGTGCCGATACCGACAAGATTGTTCGTGCTGTCCACCTTCAGTGTGTTGGTGTCAACAGTTAGGTCGCCCGTAAACGTCCCTGTTGTAGCAGAGATGGCGCTATTAGGGTCATGCTCCAACCGTGTTGTAACCTCTGCCAACCCACGGTAAACCACATATACATTGGCTGTGCCAGCCGAAGGCGCGGCATCAAATGTCAGGGTTGTGCCAGTCGCAGTGTAAGACTTCCCAACTCCGGGTTCCTGCTGGATGTTGTTAACAAACACCTCAAGGTCTTCGGGTGCATTCACAGGGCGGTTCAGCGTAAACGCTACCGTTGACCCATCGCCATTAAAATACTGGCTAGTTGGGCTTGCTAATGTCTGTGATGGTTTTTCACCTATGTATGCCATTACCAATCCTTAACGCTTAAGAAAGCTGTATAACAAACCACCATGTATTCCATTGATTCCCACCACTATTTAAGTTGTAAGTGGTCCCGCCGTGGGTATACATTTCAACATAGTCGTTTTGGTTTAGATACAAATACGCGGCATAATTCGCGCCACCATTTACGTTAATTGGAATATCTTCAATAATATCAAAATTTCTAGTGGCTCCATTTATTCCAAAGGAAACATAATGGCTTGTGCTAACTGCTGTGCCATAATCAGCCTTAAAAGACATTAAATACAGGCCAGCTACAGGCGCGACAAACCGACTATTTGTGTAATCAAACGAACCGTGCGCCCTTGTTGACGGAAATAGATGCCCAGTGCCAAATCCAGCCGCCCAATTATTTACCTTGCTCGTGCCGCCCCCCGAATGAGTATGCGCGACATTAAGATATGAAGACACGGCTAGGGCATACGGCATCGTGACATAACCGTCTACATGAGCCTTTATAATCCCAGCAGTAGCACTTGGGCTGTAAAGCATAAAAGTGTTTGCGCCCTGCCCAAAACTACTCATTGTGCTGTAGAGTGAGAAGTTAGAGCCGCCAGAGCCAGTGTTGAAAAGGTTTATCCTTGAGTTAAACCCAGCATCAGAAACTGTAATTGCATTCCCTGTAGCCTGTATTGCGCCAGCAACTTCAAGCGCTGAACCCGGATTTTGAGTACCAATGCCGACTCGATTATTCGTGCTGTCTACATACAACGGGCCTTTTTTGATGTCGCTAGTTGCCATATCAGGTAATCTCCAGAATAGACATAGTTACATCAGCCGCTGACGCCTGACTTGCTGTCACCTTCAAAACATCCGATGCGTTCATCACAATCTTCTGGTCGCCGCCACAGGCCACCAAACTTGAGCCGACTGGCACAATCGCGTCTTTCACGATGTAGACATTGTCGCCATCGTTGTTTTCCAACTGCACATCTACCGTAATAGATACCGTGAGAATGTTAGCCACGTTCAGGCCGATGATTGTTGTTTCTGTTGAGGCGGGGCAAGTATAGATGGTAGCTGGACTCGTACCCACCGCAGTATCTGTAAGTGTCTTAAATGAGTTTGCCATCTGTTACCCCAATGCTATTGCAAACGCCAAAGCGTTTGGGTCTTGTTCCGTAAGATTGACTGGCGTTCCAGAAGCGTCATTGTAAATCATCTTCTCTGCGGGCATCGTACAGAATATTGTACGAGTGCCTGCTGACCAGTTAATCTTCTCATCACCAATCGTTAAAGCGGTGTCATCAGCAAGTGTCACCGCCGTATCCAAAACAATACTTGTCTGGCTGTTCACTGTAGCAATAGTCACAACGCCGGAGATTCCAGAGCCTCTGACGCGCTGTCCCACAGTTAGAGTGCCTCCCTGCACGTTC
>VMHT01164070.1_pt1 | contig 24547 bp, 5 predicted proteins | sample 4693611 | NCBI WGS metagenome assembly VMHT01 (sample SAMN12280063, study PRJNA550983) | marine metagenome | isolation source: seawater sampled from same location over 5 years 0.02-0.2 micron viral filtrate | place: USA: collected off the coast of southern California halfway between the port... ...
GTAAACTTGACGCTGAGATTGGTACCAATTCCAGTGGCAGTTGCAATTCCAATAATATCACCTTCATAACCATTTACAGTTGGTATTAATGAAACACTTTCAATACTTACAGGTGGAGTTGGTAATAACGCATATGCACTTGTTCCATATCCACTACCAGCATTGGTGATATTTGCACCAATAACTGCACCGTTGGAAATAATTGCAGTTGCTAATGCAGTTGTTCCAAAACCAACCGTGATATCAGGTGGATTGGATATGGAAATTGTTACGATTCCAGTATATCCAGAACCACCATTGATAACAGTGATTGTAGAAATTGTACCAGCATTTACTCCAACACTTAGAATACCTACAACTGGATCTTCTCCTTGAGTAATGATACCATCGAAGTTGGTAGATGGAGTCACTGCTTCATAGTTAAACAAACTAGCATTATCAAGGAAGAGGAAATCTTGAGTTGTAGATGCAGAACCAATAATTCTTGCTGTTGGATAGATTTGTGGTTCTAGTGCTTCACGAGTCTTGGGAATAATACGTCCATCAACAGTTCTATCAACTTTTTGTTTTCTCCAAACAACAGGTCTCTTGAAGTTGTTATCAATACCCTGTAGAGAGTATAAGTTAGTTGCAAGAATATCAGATGCAACAATTTCATTAACAACTCTTGGGTCTTGATCTGGAACAGTAGAAACACCAACTGGTTTAATTAAGATTAATTCATCACCAATTTTAATGGATTCAACTACGTTAACAGTATTAACATCATCATTACTACCTCTATAGAAGTAAATTGTAACTTGGTCTGCCTCTTGTGGAGGACTTGTGAATTCAAATGCAGTACCACCTTCAAATATGTAATCTTTGTTTGGAATTTGAAGAACACCATTAATAAAGATGATAAGAAGTGATGGGAAACTAATAGGTGTTCCATCTGCTTTCTCAAAACTGACTAACTGCTCATTTTGGAATAGTGGGAATCTCTTTGTTACACCATCTTGTAATGAAGTAATATCATCAATATAATCAAGTTGACCGAATTGCCATCCGTAGAAAGTATCAGAGAATGTATCAATAACTGTAAGTTCAAATGGTTCAGTTTCAGTTGTGTAACCAACGGTCTTAGATCCAGCAAGGATTTTCGCAGCGGTTACTAAACCAACAGGACTAACTTTATCATTGAGTTGGAAACCATATCCTCTGTTTCCAATTGTAAAGTTTTTAACGCCACTTGTTTCTGATGCAACACCACTAGTACTAATACCACCAACATTTAAAGTTACAGATAATCCAATACCAGTAGCAGTTGTCTGACCAATACCTAGTCTAAAGAGACCTCTAACTGGGAGATCATCATAAGCTGGTCCAGGAGTTTCTAACCTTGGAGCAATAGTAAATCCAGTTCCAACATAATCTAGAGAAGGAACAAGACTTCCACCAAAACCAACTGTAGTAGTAACTGTTAAACCACTTCCAACACCATTTTCAGGAACTACTGTTACTGGAACATTATTTCCATAGAATCCACTACCAGGGAAGAATTGATTAACCTTACCAACTTTACCACCAGAGTGATAGAAGTGTTTAAATGTACAGATACCAACGTCAGTAGTAAATTCAGTAGCAGAATATACATCTTTAACTCTAAATGGACCTGGATTTAGTTTCTTCTCAGCAATACCAGAGCGTAACCTAGCAATCATACCTCCACTACCGTAGAAGTGTTGATAAGTCGAAATACCAACTCTTACTCTTAATGTATTTGCGTCAGGTGCAGCAATTATCTTATAAGGACCAGTGTATTGTTGTGGTTTGGATGTACCGCCACCAGTGTAAGTATGAGCAATTGGAGATCTTCCAACATTGATGGTATATTCCTTACTATTAGTAATAGCAAGTACTTCATAAGGTCCAGTATATCTTACAGGAGATACTCTACCAGAGTGATCATAAGTATGGACGTAAGTAGAAACACCAACATTAACAGTGAATGTATTTCTGTCAATTCTTTCCTTAACTGTGTAAGGACCAGCAAATTTAACTTCTGCTGCAGTACCACCAGAAACATATGTATGAGCAAGAGTTGATACTCCTACATTAGTTACAAATGTTGTTGAGTTAACAATAGTCGTTAATTCAAAGTCAGTTTGCTTATCTGGATAAGTCTTAGAACCATATGCACATGATACGGTCATACCCTGCAATCTAACCTTCTTAAATCGGACAAAATTATGGTTGGTTGCGGTAGTAACGGTCGCAATACCAGACTGATTATCATATTGGAAGTTACTAATATTAACAACTGTTCCAGTATCTTGTGGGAATACATGTGTAGTACCACTACCAATTGGGCAAAGCATATGGATATTTTCAAAGTTAATTAACTGCCCAGTTCCAAGTTGATTGAAACCATTGGTTGTTACTGTTGCCAAACCAGTCATATTGTTATATTCAAAATTAGCAATCTTACTAAATGAACCTTGAGGATTAGGGAACTTGTCACTTGTAACACCAGTTCTTACATTACCACCACTGACATATGTGTGTACTATAGTTGAGATACCTGTGTTTGTTACGAAAGTATTAGCATCAATAACGTTAGTTACTCCGAAGAAGAATCCTGTTCCACCATCTGGATATGTTTTCATACCAGAAGTACATGTCAAAGCAATACCAGATAGTTTTACATTTTCACCTGTTGTTAGTCCATGACCAACTGCGGTTATAGTTGTAACACCAGTAGCGTTAGTATAGTTAAATCCAGTGATAGGAACATCAGTGAAATATGTTGGTCCTGTTAATCCAGTACTCTGCTGAAGATCTGGAGTTGCACCAATATTAACAGTAATAGTATTTGGAGTTCTTGCCTCAATATTAATATTATTATCATAGAATGGATCTCTCTTATGTGATAAACCTTCATCAGTTGCACTTACAAATGTATGTACAGAAACGTTTGTGGAAGGTACAGTTGCTAATGTTTGTACTTCAAAAGTATTTGTAGTGACGTTTTGTACTTTTATCCACTTACCACTGAAAGGATCAGTTGGTCTTGGATAAGTTTTATTTGTAGTATTTCCATCAAGAGTACAAGTAAATGTTAATGAATTATCTGCTAACTTAATTTGCCTACCATTCTCAAATCCGTGGTTAGGAACAGTAAGTACCATCATACCAGTAGTAGGATCGTAATTAGCATCAGTTACAGTTTTAGTCTCTATAAGAGTTCTAGGATAACTATGCTGAGTCGCATTATTATCTTTATCACATGTAAATGTTAGTGAGTTATCTGCTATTTTTATACTTGTTCCTACATCTAAGTCATGAGAACCAATGGTAAGTACCATTTTACCTGAATTTGGATCGTAACTCGCATCAGAAACATTATAATTTACGATAGTTGATACACCAACATTTAAACTGACTGTATCACTAGTTGTAGCAGCAATAGCAACAGAAGTATTATAGTATGGGTCTTTTGCACGTTTGAATGTGATGCCATTAGTAACTCCAGATACAAATGTATGAGCATCAGTATTTGTAGAAGGGATTACATCTAATACTTGGACATCAAATGTTTTTGTGGTTACATTAGAAATTTCAACCCACCTATTACTAATGAAATCAGTAGAACGAGGATATGCGGTTGCCACAGTTCCACTAGTAGCACCAACATTAACTGTGATTGTTCCACCAGCTTGGTCTACAGCAGTAATTAATAGAGGAGTATTATATGCAGGATCAGTTGCACGAGGATAATACTTAGTCTTGACGTTACCGTCAGCAGTACAAGTAAATGCAAACTTCTCAGCACCAATTTCTACTAAGTCATCAGTTGTGAAACTATGTGCCCCAATGGTAAATACCATAACACCAGTTGCAGGATTATATGTGGCATTAGTTACATCATGTTTTGTCTGGACAGGACCAACAGTAATTGTAACAGCATCAGTTACTGTTCCACCAGCCCATGTATGTGCTGAACCTACACCATATTGACATGAGAATGAAACCGCACCATCAGCAAATTTAACTTCATCACCATTTTTCATTCCATGAGCAGCAGGAGTGGTGATGGTCATGATACCTACAACAGGATCATAAACTGTGCCAGTTGTTGCGGTAAGAGAAGCAGTAGTTGAACGAGGATATGCATGAACAGTTGCATTATCATCCTGTGAACATGTGAATAGTAATGAATTTTCATTAATTTTAACACTTGTTCCAGTTTTTAAGGTATGAGCACCAATGTTTACTACCATTACACCTGTAGCAGCATCGTAAGTTGCAGCACTAACATCAAATGGGAGAATAGGAGATTTACCTACATTAAGTGTGATTGTAGTACTGGTTGTCGAAGCAATACCAACAGCAGTATCATAGAATGGATCAGTAGATCTTGGATAATTCTTCGTTGATGTATTACCATCCATTGTGCAAGTAAATGGTAGTGAACCATTAGCAATCTTAACACTTGTTCCAGTTGGTAATGTATGAGCACCTATTGTTAGTACCATCACACCTGTCGCTGCATCATAAGTTGCATCCGTAACATCATGATTTACGATAGGTGATGCACCAACGTTGATTGTAAATGTATCTGTGGTTGTTGCTGTAATAGCAGTTGCAATTCCAGAAATAGGATCAGTTGATCTAGGATATGTCTTAGTCGCTGTATTGCCATCCATTGTACAGGTAAAGGATAATCCATTATTAGCAATAGAAATTGTATTTGATCCAGTTAATAAATGAGCAGCAGAAGTAATTACCATATCACCACTGGAAGGTGTATATACTACATCTGTTACTGCATTAGGTAAATTACCAACATTTGAGGTAACACTGTTTGCTACAGCAGATAAGAATGTATGAACATAATTACCACCTGATTGGATTGCACTAGTTGCTGTACCAACAAATGTATGTGGATGGTCACCGCCACTATTAATTACTTCTTTCTTAATACCACCCTCAAGAGCAGATACAAATGTATGAACTGAAGTATCTGTGGAAGGTGTAACTGTTAATACTCCTACACTAAATTTGTTCTCATCAACAACAGTAACCTGTGTAAATGTACCACTAAGAGGATCAGTAGGTCTTGGATATGGATGAAGAGTTGCATTACCATCTTTATTACATGTAAATGTTACTGCATAATCATCAAACTTAATATAATCACCATTTCTTAATCCATGATTAACTTTAACACCCTTTGAAGTAGCACTCATGAAGGTATGAGGAACAGCATGACTGATAGCACCTTTTCCACCATTAACATTGACTGTAATTGTGTCAGATGTATAACGTATGATTGGTAAATCCTTATCATAGACATAATCATTACCATTTGATCTTGGATATGCCTTAGTTTGTAACTTACCTTCAAATACACAACTAAAGGATATTGATTCTGTGTCAAGACGTACACTATCATAATTTGTTAATCTATGAACTCCAACAGTCAATGTCATTTCACCACTAACAGGATCATAAATCGCATCTGATACAGTCAATTGCTGATTAGTAACAGTCATTATACCTGTAACTGGATCATACAAAGCAGTATCTGGTGTCAAACCAAATTGAGGAACAAATGTATGTGTATAGTTACCACCAGTCTGGACTGCGCTAGTTGCTGCACTTACAAAAGTATGACTTCCACCAGCTCCGCCAGTACAAGCGAAACCAAGATTTTCAAGTTTTACAAACTGACCAACAAATGTAACACCATGACCAACGTTAGTGGTCACTGTCATTATACCTGTGAAATTATTATAATTAGCGGTGCTAATATTTCTACTTAAACCATTAGGATCTGGGAAAATATGAGTTGTAATACCTGTACCGCCAGGACAAGTTAAGGCAAGACCAGAAATACTGATTAGTTCACCACCAATTGCTCCATGATTAGGAACAGTAAATGTTGCAATACCAGTAGAGGTGTTGTATGTCATTCCAGTAATACTACTAATACCACCAGGTTCTTTACTTGGTTTTGGATCGTATACGTGACGATATGAAGAAACCCCTACATTAGTTCTAAATGACCTATCACTGTAAATAGTATCAACAATGAATGAATCAGTCCTTAGTTTCTTCTTACTGATTGCATTTTTTGTATCTACATCGTAGAAGTGAGTATAAGTTGAAATACCAGCATCAATTGTAAACGACTTCTTACCGACAATACCAGTTACGATAAAGGTATCATCTACACCACCAAAGTTCTGTTTTCTTACTTCACCAACGCCAATTGAAGGTGTATAGTTGTGTTTGTAAGTGGTAATACCGACGTTACAGTTGAATCTAGGACCACCTTTTGTGATAGCACCAGTAGCAACACCAACAAATGTATGTGCATAGTTACCACCTGCAATAACAGCGCCTGCAGTTGCACTATCAAATGTATGAGCAGATAAGTCACTGATAGAAGAAAGACCTACACTAGAGTTGACATTGATAGTAATAGTCGTTGAGGTTACTGCACTAATTTCTAAAGATTTCTGATATGCATAATCTGGAGTACCAGCATTGATACCAGTACCACTAGCACGAGGATATGACTTGACTAAAGTGTTACCATCTAAAGTACAAGTAAATGATATTGAGTTATCTGCTAATTTTATATGTTGACCGACTGCAAAAGCATGAGAACCAATAGTCAACTCCATAACACCTGTTGTTGGTTCGTATGTAGCGTTAGTTACGTTGAAATTAACTATCGGTGATCTACCAACTTGAAGATCGATGGTAGTATTTCCAACGCCAACAACTGAAACTGGTTGCTCGAATGATTTATCTACTTTATGTGTAATACCACCTGTTACAGCAGATGTAAATGTATGTGCATCTATGTTTGTAGATGGGGTAGAATTGTCAGATAAAGACTGAATCTCAAAAGTATCTGTTGTAGTATTAGAAACTTGTATCCATTCTCCACTAATAGGATCACTAGAACGTGGATATGATTTTGCACTCTTACTTCCTAGAGAATCTCCAACATTAAGTGTAAACTCAGTTCCTGATGTAACAGTTACAGCAGTGGTTACTCCTGCAATAGGATCAGTAACACGAGGATATGTGTGGGTTGTTGCATGATAATCTGCAGCACAAGTAAATGTTAATGAATTGAAATCAAGAGTAATTGTATCACTAGTTGACATTCCATGAGCAGCTGCAAATCCTAATGTAAGAAGACCTGTTGATGCATTATAAGTTGCTGCGTTAGGGGTCTTTTCATTTCCAGATTCTGCACCACTCTGGACATTAACAGCATTAGTTGTTGCAGATACAAATATATGAGTAGTTACACCATAACCACATATGAATGATAATGATTCATCTGCTAATTTGACCCAACATCCATCATCCATGCCATGACCAGCAACAGTTATAGTTGTTACACCTACAACAGGATCATAGATGGCATTAGTTGCTGTAAAGGTTTTAATTAAATTTCTTGGATATGTTTTTTGAGAACCTGTGGAATCCATATCACAGGTAAATGTTAATGCATTAGTTCCAATATCAACAGTTTCACCAACAGAAATACCATGTCCATTACCAACAGTAACAGTCATGATACCTACAACAGGATCATAGATGGCATTAGTTACATCATATGGTCTAGGTGCAAGAAGTCTGGTTACTTCATAAGGACCAGTTTTCTTAATTGCAGAAACTGTACCACGAGTATTAATTCCAACATTTAATGTAATAGTATCTGCCCCTACTGCATCAATGTTAATTGCAGTATCATAATAAGGGTCACTAGCACGAGGATAAGTCTTAGTTGTTACATTATTATCGTCCTCGCATGTAAAACTCAATGCTCCGTTTGCTATCTTAATACTGGTTCCAGTTGTTAGAGTATGGGCACCAATAGTTAAGACCATTACACCTGTATCGTTGTCATAAGTAGCATTTGTTACATCATGATTAACAATAGGTGATGCTCCAACGTTAATTGTAATAGTATTAGTAGTTGTTCCTGTAATAGTAATAGTTTGTCCAGATACAGGGTCAGTAGATCTTGGATAAGTCTTCGTTGCTGTATTTCCATCCATTGTACATGTGAAGGACAATGCGTTATCAGCGATGGTAAGTGTATTAGAAGTTGTTAATAAATGAGTAGCAGAGGTAATTACCATATTACCTGTGTTAGGAGTATATGCTACGTTTGTAATTGGGTTTGGTAAATTACCAACGTCACTTGTAACTCCATTTGTTACAGCAGATAAGAATGTATGTACATAATTACCACCAGACTGAACTGCATTACTTGCTGTTCCTCCTACCCATGTATGTCTACCAAGGTTATATGTGTGAACAATTGTAGAAACACCAACATCAACCCAGATTGTATTTGGATCAACTATTCTTAGAACTCTGTAAGATCTATTAGGTTCGTCAACATAATCTGGGAATCTATGAGTAGTTACGCCAGCATATGCTGAAGAACAATTAAAGAGAAGATTTTGTAAATCTAGACTATCTGTTACTTTAAAATCATGAGCAGCAGTTGTGGTTACAGTAGCAAGACCAGTAGCATTATTATAGAAAACTGTTCCAATATTATATTTTCTTCCTAATGATTGTGGGAAAATAGTTGATGTTAGACCAGCAAAACCACTAGGACATGTAAATCCTAAACCAGCAAAGTTGACTCTATCACCCAATGCAAATGGTATAGAATTTCTTGCAACAGTAATAGTAGAAAGACCAGTAGTATTATCGTAAATAAAGTCAGTTATACTGTGACCAATACCTGATTGCGATGATGGATATATGGTTGTACTTAATCCAAGAAGTGCAGTACCACCACTTACATAAGTGTGAGCAATTGTGGAAGGTCCTACGTTAACTCTGAACTTATTTCTAGTTGGTGTGCTAGAAACAATAAATTCAAATCCATATTTACCAGTTGGGTAGATATGAGATGTAACACCAACCTGTACCTCACCACCTTCAGTATAAACATGAGGAATAGAAGTTATACCAACATTTGTTAGAATCTTGGTTGGAGAAAGAACTTTAGTAACTCTGAATTGATTTCCCTGTGTACCATCTGGGAATGTTGAAGTTGTTACTCCAAGATAGTTAAGAGTTTTAATCGCATTTGTAGTTGCACTAACAAAGGTATGTGGGAATGTACCTGTACCACCAGTTCCAACATTAACTTGGAATGAATTTGTAGTTACACCTGAAATTGGTAGATACTTATTATATGCAAAGTCTGTAGGACGAGGATATGGATGAGTTGTAGCACCACCATCTAAAGTACATGTAAATACAATACTACTTGCACCAATGGAGATTTTATCACCATTTGTTAATCCATGATTAGAAGCAAATGTGACTGTAGAAAGACCAGTTAAAGGTTCATAAGTAAATCCAATAGGTGTTCCAACATTAACTTTTGGACATGTAAATCCAAGACCAGTTAATTTTATCTGTTCTCCAGGTAGTGCTCCATGAGGACTAGGAGTTGTAATCGTAGTAATACCTGTAGAATTATTATATTCAAAGGTAGAAATAGCAAATGTTATTCCATATCCAGCACAAGAGAATTCAAGACCCTGCAATCTAACCTTATCTCCTTTGGAGAATTTATGAGGAGTTGCTGTAGTTATTGTTGTAAGACCTGTTGGTGCGTCATAGATGGCATTAGTAATGTTAGCACCATATCCACACTTTAAGTTAAGATTTTCAATAAAGAGTCTTTCCCCTTCCACATATCTGTGAGGAGTTGCCAAAGTAATAGTAGCAATACCAGACTGATTATCATAATTAAAGGCAGAGATAGTCTTAGCAATACCTGCTCTACAAGGGAAGAGAGTGGTTGTAATTCCAGCTTTCTGACTGATTTGAGCAAACTTTTGACCAATACATGTGAAACCAATACCATTGAAGAATACTTCCTCACCTACTTCTAAAATACCAAATCTTTCTAGAGTGGTTACTGTTGCCATTCCAGTTTTATTATCATAAAGGAAGTCAACCACAGTCTTCTTCTGACCTCTAGTATATGGGAAGACACCAGTAGTAATTCCAGATTTAGTTGGTACACAAGTAAATCCAATACCTACAAAATCAATACTATCACCTGCTTCTAATCCATGTGCTTGTGAGGTTGTAACTGTAGAAAGTCCTATAGTATGATCGTAGACATAATTGGTAATGCTACTCATTCCTTGAGTTGTTGGTGCAGTCAGAATCTTATAAACTTCACCTGCATGGTTGATAGAAGCACCAATAGATGGATTACCTAGGTTTGCAAATCCTTTACCTTCGCTAGAACCTAAAGTAACAACAACACCACCTCTAGGTAAACCATTTTGGTTAATATCTGTTGCAGAAACAATAGGATCTCCACTTTCATTAAGAATACCAGTGAAAGTTAGATCAGTCTGACCACCAGTTTCTCTAATGAATAGGTTTGCATTAAAGTTATTTGGAGTTTGTGGTTTTTGGAACATATTGTTCACAAAGAAGATACCAAAACCACCTTCACTACCAATACCAGTTATATCTTCACCTTCAGATCTAAGAGTAAATGTTTTTGCAATACCAGTAAACTGACCAGAAATATCATCAAAGATTTTATTGGAATCATAATTTTTTCTCAAATAAACTCTTCCATTAAAACTAGATCCTGCTTCTGGTATACCAGTTGTAGATGCTTCATCAGAAGATTTACCACCATTAGGAGCACCAGTGAAGAAAATATTATTTCTAGAGAAGTTATAAGAACCAGTGTATTTTTGAATTATTGAACCATTAGCATGGAACGATGCTGCTGTTCCTACTGAACCACGTTGAATCTTACATAAGTTAATTGTACCAATACCACTAGAATTAATATCAGTAGTAGTTGTTCCAACACCAACAGCTTCAACAAGTACAAATTCATCATTAATCTCAAATAAATCACCAAGAACAATAGATGAAATACCAGAAACTGCCATAAATGTGGAAGTTTTACCAAGACCAAGACTAGAACCAGAAAGAGTTGTATTATTCTCTAGAGTCCTAGTAATTGGTGACCAAGTAAGTGGTTTTTGAACAAGACCATCAATCGCAATAAGAGATCTGGATAGTTTACCAGTTGAATCAAATTCGTGAAGATTACCTGCACCAACAGATCCTAAAGTAGTTCCAATACCAGCTAAGGCAGCTACCGTGCTGAGACCGATTCTAAACTGATCTTCATTATCTTTAATTGCGTAAACTGGAGATGGTAGAGGATTTCCGTTTGCAAGAGTCATTGGTGCTGTGACAACACCAACAAATGTTCCACCAGGGAGATATTCTAATTCTTGACCACTTGCAAAGAAGTGATTTTTAATAGTAAATTGACCAGTAGCAAGATTAAGTGCAGAAGTATTAGAAGGATTAAATGTTTTAGAGAAAATAGGATATCCATTCCACAACATTGGGAATTCAAAGATATTTCTAAAATTCAAACCTGTGTAAGTAGTATTGAAAGTTTCTTCAACAACTGCTCCATATTCCAATGGATTTACAATATTTCTTTCAAGTTCTAAGTAAAGGACTTCATTAAATGTTCTCATGAACATTTTGTCATTTATACCTGCCTCAGGTGTAAACACAAGAACAGCCTTTTCACCATCATATTTGGCAAATACCGTTCCCAGACCCGTCGTATTACCGACCGATAATACGGGATATTCCGAGAAGTATAGAGAATCACCAAGTTGGTCATTCAAGAACATATACTGGAAGGCAGATACTGTCCTTCCATATCCAACAACCATTGTACACTGGTTTACGGACTGAATATCACTCTTAATACCAGCAAAGTTTGCGGTAGATCCAACACCAACAGTCTGATATTCAGTATAATACTGAGCAGATCTTTCGTTATTAGGAATCATTCCTGTTGCTAAGAATCTATAGTCTCTGTTAGTAGTTCCAGTAGTATTACCAAAACCTAATGTTCTTGCTTTTAAGTTTACAAACTCAGAAGGTCTAGCATTATAAAATTCAATACTAAAGTTATTACCACTAGGATCATAAGTAGTTCCAAATGTACCAAATGCACCTGCGTTAGTACCACCAAAAGAACCATCAGAAAGAATGATATTATATTCAGACATATAACTATCATTTCCATCATGAATTGCTTTCAGTTCAACAAACATGGTCTCTTTTTGACCAGAAGATACAGTTTCTACTTCAACTTGAGAATGTAGATAATCAAAGTTTGTTGCTGCAACAGAAACAAAAGATTTAGATGTAGAAGGTCCAATTTCAGCATCAGAACCCATTAGAGCAGCAAAACCAAACGCAGTGGTACCAATACCAGTCAGTGTTGATTCAGTATTATAAAACTGATTTAGAACTTTAATATCATAATTTTTATCAAATGGATCAGCAGGGAAGAATCTTAAACGAACTTGTGAATTCTCTGTGTCTACAGAACCTTCAAGAGTTCCTATTTCTTGTGGTGTACTATGTAATTTCTTAAAGGTTGGTTCTGCATAGTAAGTATTAGTTCCATCTTGAAGAATAGTAATTTCAGAAACTTGGAAATCTCTACGATCTTCACTAGTAATTTGAACAAGGAATCTATTTGAGATAAAGTTAAATGGATATCTGTAAATATTTTCAAATAGATCCAAAGTGTTTGGATTACTAATATTACTAAACTGACTTGAAATATCGTCAATGTTTAGAACTCTGTTTGTAATAGATTCAAAATAGTCAGATAATTTTGCATTTTCCAATTCAATTTCATTACTGAGTTCTACCTCACTTCTAGTTGCAATATTAACATCTCTACCTATATCAAAATAATATTGATCATCAACTCTTACTTCTTCAACAAGATCTACTGTAGCATTAGTAACAGTAGTAGAAGTTTGAATACCAGCATTCTTACCAATAGTTACTAACTGACTATCAACAAAGTTTTTAAGACCTGTTGGGTGAACACTGTTGTTTACCGCATCAATACAATCTTCATAAGAGACTTCAGTTTTAAGTGTATATGAAAGATTCTGATAATAATTATTATCTTGGATAACTTGAGCACTTGAATTTAGTTTTCCAGAATCAGATGTTCCTTCAATAGTCTTATCTGTTTCAGCTTCTACACTGTAAACACCATCAAATCTTAAGATTTCTACAACTTTTGCTTGACTACCACTCTTTGCTCCAATGATAATATCATCAGGAACAATAGGAGCAGTACCAACAAACTTAATATTTTCAGCAGTTGCATCAAAAGAGATAACTTGTAAATCAGTCTCTGCATTATTTACAAGTAGTTTTTCATTTTTATCAAATGAAGCTTGTTGTAAACCAATACTAAATGTAGGTAGTTCTTCTTTACCAATAACACGAGAGAAGTTTTGAGTATCACTAACACCCAAACCAACATTAAATGTGTAATTTGAATAATCAACTTCAAAGGAGAATGGATTAGTTGTTACAACATTATTAACTTTTAAGAAATTGTATAGATGATCAGATGAGTTATAACCATCTGAACCAGAATCTTTTGAAAAACCTTCGATCCAAACTTCATCATTAACAGCAAATGGAGGAGAACTAAACCCAAGAACAGGAGTAGAAATTGTAAATGTTACAATACCACTTCTAGTTGGGTTAGATTCTGATTTTGTGATGACAATACCGTTTGTATTATTAACTGAATATAACCTATACTCTCTATTTTGTAGACCTACAGGATTAGCTGCAATTTCTGTATCTACAATAGAACCTGAGTTTTCATTAATTCTTGCAACAATATTAGCACCAGGAACTTTTGTACCTACAAATCTATCAACAAGTTCTAACTTAGGAGCAGAAATATAGTTCTTACCATTAGATAAAATACTAATTGTACCAACAGTATTAAAGTCTCTAATAGTAGTAACAGTAGGAACATCAACAATTGGTCTTAAAGTAGTATCAGAAGAATAGTTAAATCCTTCATTTACTAACTGAATTGAGTTAATTTGACCAATTCTGGTTGATTTTGGTTTAATAGTGGAGTTATCACCATTTTCAGAATCAACACCTAAGAATCTTGGTAATTTTCTATAGAATTCTCCACTGGATAGTAAACTAATCTGATCAATTGGACCTTCTGGACCAACAGCACCAGTAGCATAGAACCTTCTACCCTCAGTTGCAGCATAAGAAACTTGCTCTGGATTTTTTGCGATCGCAAAACTAAATGTAGTAGTACCGACTCCAACTGCGGAAGTACCAATACCAGTGATCGTAAACATACCAGTGTATGCACTATCCACATACTTAATAGTATTATTTTCTTTTACATCATTATCTGGAATTAATGGTGTTCCATCTTTAGTAACATTATAATAGAGAATCTTAGGACAGAAGGTATTATTATTAACATCTAATCTAGCATAAGTGTTACCAATACTAATTACACGATCTTCTGCATCAAGAACATCACCAACTTCAGCAGATGTACTTTGACCAGTTCCTACAAACTCACTATTAAATCCTTGGTCATAATAAATTTTGAAATTATATCCATTTAACTCATAGTTTTGTAAATCAAATACAGTTGTAGATCTGCTAGGAATTTCTACTTTTGGATTAATTAAACCAAAGTTATGACTCGTACCACCAATACTTGTTAAAGAAACTATAACGGGGACATCTGCCACAGAATCTTCATATGTTTCACATAATCTGAAATTTTCAGGAGAATCTCTGTAAATGTAATATCTACCAGTTCCTAGTCCACCAATAACTTCTGATTTAGGTTCATAGTAAACTCTATCACCTGTTCTAAAATTATTACCTGAAATAGAAATTCTATTAGTCGATGTATTAACGCCAGCAGAAGAAATGCCTTGAGAATCAACAATAATCAAACCTTCAGAATTAAGTTCTATTCTTACTCTAGAACTTGCACCTAAACCAACTTCTTGATTTGCAATTACATTAAAGTTAACAGTATCTCCTATTTTTAACCCATGAGCTTGAGTTGTAGTAACTGTTGTAGTTGGTTGTAATACAGATCCTCTTACTGCTGTACCGATACCTTGAACGAAATATCCATCATCGTCACTACCATCGCTAGTAAAGAACAATTCAGCACCATTTTTCTGAGTTTTGATGCCAATTGTATTGATTGATTTGTATATAATATAAACTTCTTGTTCGACACCTGATCTAGGTAAAGAATCGGCAACAAGAGTAGCTGTTGTTCCAATACCAATTGCAGTAGCAACACCAAGAGAAAGTTGACCTGATTTCTTAACAAATAAAGCTTTTTGTCCATCCAAGAAAGGATGTTTATTTAAGAAAATAGATCCATGCTCAACTACTCTAGTTTGGGCAATGTTATTTTCTGTATAACTAAGAGTCTCATAATTACCTACAGTTGTACCTACACCAACTGTTTGTTTTGGATTAAAGAATTTTTTAGGGAAGAATTCAGATACAAATTGTGGAGCATCACTAGCAATAGTGAATCTATCTTGAAGATAACTGATAGTACCAGAAGCACTAAATGATGCAATACCTGTTCTCTCAATACGTACTAAATTTTTACCCTTAATTACATTTAATACTTTAGCAACTTCACCATCACTAAATTTAATACTAGATCCACCACTTACATTTCCTGGTATTCTACTTACAATAAGATCAGTTACAACACCAACTGCTCCCGCTTTAACTGGATCTAAAAGTATAGCTCTTTCTGATGCAACACCAACTACATGGAATCCTTGAAGACCTTTAATATCAGTATTCGTGTTAAATATTTCGATAACCTCACCATTGTTAAAATCATGATTTGGTTGAATAATTCCTGTAATTTCTGTATCACCTGTTTTTTGGAAAGTTACCTCATCAAATTGAACATTAGTGCTTTGTAAATCAGTAACACTTTTACCTTTAATGAAAGAAACCTGTGCAGATACCCCATTACCATTAGTTCCTTCTTCATCAAATAGTAAAGTATTTCCAACTTTATAAAGATCACCTGCTTCAACGATTTCTAACTCTTCAACACCACCAGTAAAGACAGAATCAATAACACCTTCTTGTCCAATTAATTCATCAGCTTCGATAACAAAATCGTAACTAGCATTAAGACTTTTTAATCTGTAAGGATAAGTATTCCTACTAAGATCTAATGCATTAATATCATCGTCCTGAGAGATGGACTGAGACGCTCTAGGAGCGATATAAGTGTCTCCAATATAATATGGGAAGGATGCTCTTGGTAAACCAGTTCCTGGGTCTATTTCAAGGGTAGCGACATATCCATAAATTCCATCAGGGAAATCGTCAGATACAAACCATCTACCATTATGAACATCAAGATCACCAGTTCCCATGAACTTATAATCTTCAACAAAGAAACCAGCGGGATATTCTCCTGCAGTTGGTCTATTTGGAACTAGATTACTCGCTAATTGATATCCAGAACGAACATATGTTGTAATACCTGTGTTTTGTTTTGGATCTCTTGTTGCAAAAGGACCAAAAATTGGGTTTCCATCGTATGCCCAACCAATAATAGGAGATCTTTGTGCAAGAGAATCTCCAAAATCAGTTTGAAGATCTGTAGAATATGCTAAAGATGCATATTGAATTGGATATTGAGTCTCAGCATTTAAGAAATCATCTGTTGAATACTTTTCATGCAAATTAACAGTTAATGGTCTTACTGTTGATTCAATAATACCAGACTGTCCTACAGACCTTACAACAATAGCTGTATCTTCTGCATCGTAGTTTAAACCACCAGAAATTACCTCAACTGTAGAAACCTTACCATTTGCATTAAGTTTTGCCTTTAGTTGTGCACCAGAACCTGTAGGACCTGTAACTGTTAAATCTGGAGCAGAAGTATAATTTGAACCAGCACCAATGATTTGAACCTGTGTAATAACTCCATTACTAATCAATGGTTGGAATTGTGCTCCAGTACCACTTGAAACTGTAATTAGAGGTGGTTTTTCAAAGTTTAATACTTTAGAACCATAATTTGATCCAGGTTCAGATAAGTATGCACCAATAATCTCACCTCTTACATCTGGTTCGCAAGGAATGGATACTGTTGTTCCACCAATAGATGCTACAACAGTAGCAGTAATATCTGGATATTTAACAGTATGAATACCACTACCAACATCGCTAAGGAAAATATATCTACCTCTATTAACATCAGTTTCAGAAAGAGCTAATCTAAACGCATCTGCATTTATACGAATAATCCTATAATTTGTTTCTGTGGTTAATTCTCGAATAGAATTAGTTGCTTGATAAATTACTTCTTCATTGTCTAGGAAACCATGTTGTTTTATAATAAAACAATTAGTTCCTGTACTGATACCTGTTGTTTTAGTTTCATAAGTTCTTTTCTTATATCCAGAACCTTCAGTAACAACAGAAATATTTTGAATTTTATTTTTAAAATCAAAAGATCTAAACTTATGAATACCTAAAGTATTGAAAGTTGTGATACCAACAGTACTAAGACCTGCATTAGCATCATCTTCTGTTTCATGAAGTTTAATAGTAGTTGTGTTAATTACATTGGCAAAATATGCAACACCAGATTGTAAAGTATTTTCAGCATCATACTGGGTATTATCATCAGAACCTAATGTAATTGCAACACCTAATGGTTGGTTTCCATTTGGATTATAAACAATTTTTTGTCCAGTTTTAAAATTATGCTCCCCAATAAAAGTAAGTGTATTCGCAGGAATATCAACACCACCATTTGCTAAAATATCTTTAGCATTGAAATTTGCTTCTGTATAATCTTGAGACAGTGTAATTTCACCACTAGCACCTTCTCCATTACCACCTTCAATATTGATACCAAAAACTTGGTCAATATCATAAGACTCTCTGTTTTCAAGATATAAAGACTTTAGAGATCCACTAAGAACAGGATTAATTACAGCAACTGTTCCACCAACTCCAGGATTAGATACTGTAATTTTTGGTGGATTGATAACATCATAATCAGAACCACCACTAACTAATTCAACAGATTGAAGAGGACCATAATATAAGTAATCATTTGACTTATAGTTTAGTATTTCAATACCATTGATCAACATTCCTGTTGGACCATAGGAAGTGGTTTGAGCAAGACCAGAAGAAACACTTGGTTTTAATGGGAATTGCCTTAGAATTTTTTGAGGTTGTATATTCTTACCGTACTGAGAAGCAAGAGTTAGTCTATGTGTACCTGTTCCTGTTTTTAATTCAATAAATTTACTAACTTCAATAAACGATCTAGCATTTGCTAGTTTTAGTTGATTATTAGCAGCTGGATTTACCCAAATAAAGTATCTCGTACCACTTACTAATCCCTCTAGGGCAGTAGATCCAGATAATGCCTCATATACAATTTCGTCACCTGTAACAAAGGGTAAATTTGTCTGGAATGATACTAATTGATCGATTTGACCAATACCAACATCTTGTCCTCTAAAATCGACAAAAACTTTATCAACACTAAATGAGAAAGAAGGTAAACCTTGAGTCGCAACGTACATGGACTCATTAACTTTATTTTTGGTAACATATGCATTTTGAATATTGGAAATAATTGTTTGATTTCCAAATTCAATTAAATCATTACTAGAAGTTGCCCTACTAATTACTCTTCTAATATCCCAATTTCTATCAGTAGTAATTCCTGTTGTATTAGATAATTGTAGAGTATTGCTATCAATAACAGTTACAACAGCGGTTGTTGTAATTGTATTTGTTCCTCTAGCAAGAATTTCTACAGAATCTCCTGTTCTTAAATTACTCTTATCAAACTTATCTGAAACAGACAATGTAGAACCAGTAATTTCAGCTACTTCATATCTTGTTGCAATATTATAGATCCAAGAGTTAAAGATTCTTTGTTTATAAGTCGGTAATGTTAATGGATCTGCAGGTGGAGAAATGTTTTCACCAATACTCTTGATATAGATTTCATTACCAACATCAAGATAATAGTTATTTCCTTGAGCCTCAAACTCTCCGAGAACTCCAGTAATTCTCATTTCTACCTTTTTAGTAGAATCTCCACCTTCATAACCATATGCAATAACTGTAGATCTGACTTCACTTCCAACTGGTAGATCAGATGTTAAACCAGAACAACCTAAAAATTGAGTTAGGTTTTTATCAGTGTAAGTTACAGTAATTCCAAGAGAATCAATAAAGAATGAACCACTCCTAGAAAAACCAACGGTACTATCTACGTTGATAACTCTGGTATTAGCAGAAGCAAGTAGAGTATTTTTAGTAAAACCTGGAACAAAGAATTCACCAGAGACCAAAGACTGTTCGTTAAATCCAACAAAAAGAGGAATTTTATAAAACTCTTCACCCTGACGAGTAAAAATTTCTACCTCAGAAATAGGACCAGATGCAACTTGAACATCTGCATTAGTTGGGTCTGAATCTTGATAAAGAGTTTGACCAGTAAGTAGTAGAGGATTTCCACTAATCGCTTTTACAACAACAATAGCTCTTCTTAAATAATCAGAAGTAGATGATTTGACAACAAAATCTTCAAGGTCAACTACTTGAACCTTTTTACCATAAAGAACATTAAATAAAATTCTAAATGATTCTCTAGTTCCTTTTGTTTTATAGAAAGAATTTACGTTTTTGAGGAAATTTCCTACATTAATACCTGAACTTAAGGTTCTATCTTCAAAACCAGGAGCATATAATTCTTTTAATTTAATATAATACTCTTTTAAAAATTCTACACTAAGATTTTGAACTGTTGTAGTTGTACTTGCTCCACCATTAGTAATACCAGTTGTTAAAACTGTAGTTGTATCATATCCATTACCTGTACTTTGAATCCAAAGAGGGAATCCCTGTGCATTTACAATGAACTCAATTGTATCACCTTCATCAATTACAATAGTTTGATTTAAACCTAAAGAATCAATACCAAGAGTTGTTAAATCATTTGCATTTGAATCTCTATTAGCATTACTTAATTGGTAAAAATCATTATCAATATTCGTGATACCTAGTCTGAATGTAGTGGGAGTGCTTCTACCACTAGTTCCGCTAGCTTTAACACGAATGATGCCAAACATTTTAGTGATGGTGGCACTCTGATAATAGTAATCAGCAGCAGTATATCCAGTTGTATCAAATACAACAACTCCTGAAACGTGAGCAGATGTATCTGTAGATTCAAAAATTAACTCTTCAGGGTTGTTTTCATCTCTATACTTTGATATACCACTAAACCCTCTAATACAACCCTTAACAGTATTACCATCTCTTTCAGTATATGTTATGATCTCATCACCAACTTTTATTAAACCATATTCATCAGGCAAACCATCAGAACTAGACAATACAATATCAGTGTCTGTAGATGTACACGCTCTCTCTAAAATAATGTCTGGATTAATTACATTATCAACCAGATTATCTAATTTGATGTATTGATCTAAATTTTCCGCAAGATCAATCGCACCACCTTGAAATTCTTGAGAAATGTAGTATTGTCTTAGAAAATCGGCAAATTTTGGGTTATCTTCTAATACAAACCGAGGAAGTTGGCTCTCAATAACATCTTTTATTTTAACTCTCTTGTTTATCATTCTATCGAGTTAGTGATCCGTTAGTGTAGCTAGAAGAAGTTGGATATGATACTCCAGAAATCTGATCTCCCGAACTAATCGTATCTTTAATCATATTTATAGTACTTTTAGATAAATCTACATTGAGGTACAAATCTTTTAATCCTATGACATCATTAGACTCTGGAGTTGCTTGTATTTCAATAATATTTTGACTTAAAGAAGTTCCAGTAATGAAAATTGAATTAATAAGAACTTCTCCATGCGTATAATCAACTGTACCTGCATTACCGTCTATAGTAACAACTTCACCATTACTATCTACGCTAACAATAGTTAGTCTTCCTGTGGTTGTGCTGCCATCTGGTTCATCACTAAAGTAAACAGGTGCACTTTCTCCTCTGATATTAAAAGCAGTGGATTTAATGTTCCTACCTTCTAAATTAACGTGGAATTGATTACCATAACATAATTCATATTGACTCGTAACATTAATTTCTGCACGAAGGTCTCTTCTCATTTGGATTCTTGTAATATTTGACGTAATCGATCTATCAGAATCATCGACAATATTAACGAACTTACTATACTTGAATCTTCCACCGAATTTATTGAGATCTAAGGAATTAGCATACTTTTGAACTGAATTACTGATTCTTGTTTGAAGAGTAGATACATCATTGAATATATTACTATTATAATATACAAAACAATCATACTCAACAGTTAGGATTTGTAGATCAACTAATTGTTGATTAATTCCTGCAAGAGCAAATTTCTTTAACTCAGTTGTAATTTGTTGTTTAGTAAAGTCAGAAATAAAGTTAGCATTTCTTGGTTTGATACTAATTATGACATTTCCAAATTGTGGTGGGTCTAACTCTTCACCACCAACGACTGAAACACTCTCAGTATCGGGATAAATTTGCTGAATTATCGCTTCATAATCAGTTGCAGAAACCGCCCTGTATTGCGATGAATATAACCTAGGAGCATAATACTTAACTGAGTTAATTGACTCGATCTCATCGCCACTCTGAGCGGCTTGAACGGTAGTTAACGTGATAGTTAGGGTGCTCTGATTTACACTAACATTCAAACCATCATAAAAATCTCCTCCAAATGAAAAATTACGAGCACCGTTTCCTTCTCTACCCTCAGTTACAATATAATCGATTCTAATATCTGTATTTGGATCTAATTTCTTACCAAAAAATCCATCACCAAAAAGAACTTCATATTTTTCATCTTCAATCTCCTGAAGTAGGAAAATTTCAGAGTCTTTGGTAATTTTAACGATATTATCAACTAATCTATATCTTCTACCATCTCCAATCTCTCCAGGTCTAAAAATAACACTTCTAATAGTCGATGTATCAATAAATGGATTATCTAAAACAAACTTCTGCTCACTATGACCACTAACTGTAAATGCTTTTGATAATAATGTTCCTTCATATACCTCAAACTGCCCAAAATCAGCAACTCCATTTACAACTGCTACTGTTCTATCCTCTGGAATGGCAAAAGCATATGTTGTTCCAGAAGAATCACCAGTACAAACTAGACCCTTTCTTAAAGTCAGTGTATTTCCATTGATAACACTACTTGGATCAGTAACACTAAGACTTATTGTACCTTGTGCAGCAGTTCTTGATCTAGGAACATAACCAATATTTCTAGCAAGTGAAACAACGTTCTCTCTAAGAGTAGCAGAATCTATAAAAGATTCATTAACAACCATATTAGTGTTAAATGCAGTCTGATATGTGTTATATGCTAATGTATCGATAAGAACCGACATGTTTGACCCTTCATAGTCAAAACCAGTAAAGTCGGTATTTGCTCTTAGGTAGTCTTTAATAGAGGATTTAATATCCTCATAGTCTAAATTTGTAAACTTATTAGATGGCATTATCTTGTAGCCTCTAGGATGAACGAAATTGCTTGGGCTGAGGATAAATCCCCAATAATATCATAAAATATTGTTACTCCAAATGCATTTAGGTCAGGTCTAGACTCAACTTCAACACTAACATTACTAACTCTAGTTTCATATAACTGAATTGTGTTCTTAATTGTATCAGAAACTACAGAAGCAGTTGCATCATCAATTAAATTAAACAGAGTATCTCTTATTGGCGATCCAAATTGTGCATTAAAAAATTTTTCACCAGGAAGTGTAAAAACACAATTCTTAATTGCTGTCTTTATTGCATCTTCGTTCTTAACAACGAGCAAATCATTCGTTACTGGGTGAGGTGTGAATGAAAAACTGATATCTTTGAACGATTTTGAGGTAATCCTATTGGAAATAGGCATATTATCGTAGCTTTAAATTTATTTATACGTATTAACGACAACTTTTTTTACAACTACTCAATTTCTCCACTTTTTTCGTCAATCCACTCGCTAACTGACCTCTCTTTTGCTGTTTCCCAGAAATATTCATCAGTATCTCCCAGTCTTCCCCAGTCTGTTCCTGCCTCAACTTGATATTCTATAGTAGAAACCTTAAAATCAGGTTTCTTTGGCATCTCAGGAGTGATAGAAAGGTCATATAGACGCATCCGATTGTTAGGATACAGTGCAAACTGCCCATTTTCGAGTGCTATGCAGTTATGAGACTTGTGTTCTTGTGGAACTTCACTTACATTATTGTCTACTACGTCTGGATTTGCATGGTAATTGTCTAATGTAAACAAATATTGACCTTTAATGAATCCATGATCTCTTGTATAGACCTCACAATCCATTGAAGAGACGAAACCTTTGTTGATTGCCACGACTCCATAGTCCATACAGTTCCAAAATTGGAGATTTTCAAGTGTCATATCAGGATCTGGTGCCTTTGGTGCTCTGACAAATGCACTAATAGGCAGTTTATCGAACATTGCACCGTATTCTGGTAGGTATGTCTCAAAGTAAAAAGCGCGACCAGGTATCGATTTTGCCGAAACCCAGACGCCCTCTACATATTCACCATGTCCATCTTGATGATCTCGCAAATATTCCTTACGTACCCAAACTTTTTCGGCAGGAAGATTGCAAATTAGGTTCATCCTTGACCTCTAGGACGTTTTTTCTTTGAATTACGGGAACTTGCAGCATATTTTGTATGTCTACCCTTCCCTTGTTTTGTTTTTTTCGGTTTTCTTTCAATAGTATTCACTTAATTACCTCTACATTAATGTCTTTTGCGTTAGGATGCCCCTTTTCGTAGTACTGAATGGCAAGATCTTCAAGAGTATTGAACATTTCTTCCTCTGAAAGATCCTTCCATGCCACTACACCCTTGATTGAAACGTTATATCTATCAGATAACTCTTGTTTTTTCATGTCCAACTCTGATATTTGGGTCACAGTAGATCTCAAAACCTGCTGCAATCGCATCTAGACAGAAAGAAACATCTTCTCCGCACATATCTTGTACCTCTCCAGACTCAAATTCTTGCATCTTAGGAGCAAACCAAGGGTATTTCATTTCTTCGTGTTCAAAAACTCCATTTTTGATCAGTACCCACCCAAATCCTGTGTAGTCCACCGTGAAGGGCTTACGGCGCTTTTGCATACTTTCGCCAGTTTCATGATTCATGACACCTCCATTGGTACGGAAGTCTTGCTCCTCCAACCAGTGAGCAACAGAAGTTGTGCGTCCATCTTCGGTCATGTACCAACCAGCAGCAATATCCTTCTGCATAAGAACTAACTGCAGAAATTGTGCAGAGTTAAAGATAATATCACTATCAATCCACAGTTGATAATCATACTTGAGTTTGCCGTCCCATGGGATTTGGTTAGGACCACGGAGAACATTTGCACCTAATACCTTACAACGTGCAAAGTTAACCATTGATGAGTAATCTTGAGAGATCTGAATACTCACTCCCATTTGTACTAGATCAAAACATAGTTGAACAAAGTTCTTCATGAATGCATATGAACAACCACGA
>VMHT01172681.1_pt1 | contig 24544 bp, 40 predicted proteins | sample 4693611 | NCBI WGS metagenome assembly VMHT01 (sample SAMN12280063, study PRJNA550983) | marine metagenome | isolation source: seawater sampled from same location over 5 years 0.02-0.2 micron viral filtrate | place: USA: collected off the coast of southern California halfway between the port... ...
ACTAATGTTTGGCCTGTGCTTGGTGCATAGGCTCCACTAGTTACTACATCTGTTAATGTATCCGTTGTGATGTCGTATTGAGATATTTCTACGTCGCCAGTTGGTCTTACTCGTAAGAACTTACCAGCCGATAATGTTGTAATGTCTACATCAGTTAATGTAATAAATGTGTTACCGTCGAATGCCATTCAGTTTTATCCTAATAGTGTATTATATTACACTATTTATCAGATTAGGCGGATAAAATTACTTTGCTTACCGAGCCATATGATGAATCATAGGTTTCACCGTCTCCAACATGGGCTCTATCCATTCTTACACGTAGATATGTAAAGTTTCCTCTAAAGGTATATGCTTCTGCACCGTCGGCTGGATCATTGCTGTTAAACTGAACGTAACTTAGTCCTGCTGAAAACTCTGTACCATTAGTTACATCTGGTTTAATACCAAACCAATCTGAATCTTCAGGCTCAGTGGCAAGTGTTGCCTCTACATGGAACCTTCCTACAAACTGATTATATATAACTTGGATGGTGTGCCAACCGTCAGAGTAGCCATAAAAGGAATCTCCTTTTACATTATTACTAGTCTGGTTCATAGTTGTACCAGTTGAACCTAGTATATTGACACTTCTTCTGTTTACGGGCATTAAAAAATCCTCTAAATAATAATACTATTTATCACCTAGACGTTTTCTAATCTCTCCATTAGTCGCTCAGCACGATTAGTAACTTGTCTATACCACTTACTATCTCTGCCCTCAATACCTGCTTGTTTCCAATCTTGTGACTCTAATGCCTTTTTAAAGTTTTTAAATCCTGATAATCTTGTTCTACCCATGTTAAACATCATATTAACTAATATTTGTTGAACTTCGTCAGGCCAATCTCCAAAATCTTCGTATAATACTTCACACTCAGATATTGCAGTATCTAAATCCTTTTCAAAACATTCTTTTACTCTGTCTTCATCTACAGGTGTTTCTAATGGCTTACCATATTCAGGATCTGATTCTAAAACCAGATGTCCAACACCAAATGTTGGGAGTCCCAAATGATCATGATATACTTCATATACCACTCCTTCATCTATTTTAAGTTGTTCAAAAACTGCCTCACGGTCTAGTTTTGTATCTTTTCCAAAAAATCCCATCTTATTGCTCCAATAATTTTATCTTTTGTACCTTATCTATGTACTCTCCATAACTTAACTTTAAGAATGGATAACCTTTATCATATTCATCTTGTGTAACCCACAAATAATTTTGGTACCAATTGTTTGTGTAATTATCATATAACCTATAATTTCCAAAACTTCCGTCTACAAATTCTCTAATGTCTTTTCCAAGTTCAGAATCACTTCCGTATGATCTAAAAAAACTAATTTTAATAGGATATATTCCGTACCAGTATTTATTCCTATATACATACTCTGTGTCTGAATCAAGAAGTCCTGAAAGATGGTCGTCATCAATAGGTGCAGTTATACCTGTTATGTAGTCTGTATGTTGATACTGATCTATAACTTTATCTAATACTGCTTTATCATGTATATACACATTTATTGATTTAGAAGTATTTTGAATCCTGTAATAGAATGTTTCGTCTTGGAGTAATGAATATAAATCAGCAAGAAATATTACGTCGTAATGAAACATATTTCCTTCAAAACTAACCTTGTACTGATAGTCACCGTAATAAATTCTGTCGCTTGGATTAATAGAATAGTTTCTGTATTGTCTACCTAATGGTGTACAACTTGATTTAATTCTTTGTAGATAGGACATTATAATACAAATACATACTCATCATTTTGTATATCGACTGATATATTAATATTAGATAAGTCTTCAAATAAAATCTTTTTACTTAAAGGTTTTTTAACATTGTCCTCAAATACTCTTTTAAGGGGTCTGGCTCCCATGCTAGGCTCGTATCCATCCTCTGCTAGTCTTAATCTACATGCATCGGTTATAGATATAGTTACAGTACTTTCATTTTCTACAAGTAACTCATTTGTTTCTTTTACAAGCCTGTCTACAATTTTGTGCATTAACTCTATTGCTAGTTTATTAAATGTAATTGTGGAATCTAATCTGTTTCTAAATTCAGGAGAGAAGAATTTCTCAACTGCTTTGTCTACTGCTTTTAGTTTTGTTTGATCTCCAAATCCTATTTTAAGTCCTTCAGCATCAGTGGCACCCAAGTTAGATGTCATTAATAATATAACATTACTGAAGTCTACTTCCTTACCTGTGCTACCTGTAAGTCTACCGTCGTCCATTACTTGTAGCAATACTTGTAATACTTCTGGTGCGGCCTTTTCAACTTCGTCTAACAATAACACACAATTAGGATTCTCTTCTACTTCTGCTAACATAAGTCCTTGGCCTAGTTTACCTTCAGCATGTCCAACATATCCTGGAGGAGCACCTATAAGTTTACTAACACTATGTTTTTCCATGTACTCTGACATATCAAACTTAACAAGTTTACATTCTAATTCTTTTGCAAGTGTTTTTGCAGTTTCAGTTTTACCTGTGCCTGTAGGTCCTACTAATAGGAAACTTCCTATAGGTTTGTTTTTCTCTCTGAGACCAGACTTACTGACAACAATGTTTTCTACAATTTTGTCTACTGCTTCGTCCTGGCCAAATACCGTAGTTTTAATTCTGGTATCTAAATTTTTGTAAGTGTCTACACTTTCGATATCTATAACATCAGTACCTACATTAGATATTTTACTAATAACGTGTATAACATCTTTAAGTGTAACGTTCTCTTCGCCACGTAATTTTACTCTGGCACCTGCGGCGTCTACTACATCTAATGCTTTGTCTGGAAAGCATTTGTTTTTAATATACCTGTGACATAAGTCTACAGACTTGTTTAACAAGTCCTCATCATATTTTACTTTATGGAAATCTTCGTAGTAGTTATTAAGTCCTATAATAATTTCTTTTGTATCCTCGACACTTGTTTCTAATATGTCTAGTTTTGCAAACCTACGCATTAATGCTCTGTCTTTTTCAAAACTATCAGCAAACTCATCTGGTGTTGTAGCACCTATTGTAAGGAGTCTACCTTTGCCTAACACAGGCTTAATCATATTTGCTATGTCAACACTACTGCTACCAGCACTACCGGCACCCATTATCATATGTATTTCATCTATAAACAATACTGCATGTGGACTTGCTTCTAATGTCTCTAGCACACTCTTAAAACGTTCCTCAAAGTCTCCTCTGTATCTGGTACCTGCTAATAAGTCTCCTACTGCAAGACTATATATAACTTTGTTTTTAATTACATCAGGTACATCACCGTCTACAACACGTTTTGCTAAACCTTCTGCTACTGCTGTTTTACCTGTGCCAGGTTCTCCAACTAACACTACATTATTCTTTTTACGCCTGGCTAGTATATGTACTAGTTCATCTACTTCTTCATGTCTGCCTATAAGGTTATCTATTCTGCCTTTTTGTGCTTCTTCATTTAAGTTAGTTGTATACTCTTTAACTAACTCTTTACTTTGATCACTTGTGTATTTGTGTTCTAAAAACTCTACAATAATATTTTTATCTAATCCGTTTAGTTGACAAAAATAAGCCGAATGTGAATTAGGTTCGCTGAGAATACTTAAAAACATATCTAATGGTTTTACTTCTTCTCTGCCACTAAAAATAACCTGTGCTAATGCACGTTGTATAATTCTTTCTGTTGATACTGTTTTCTTAGGATCACCTTTTACACCATGTTCGTTTTCTAATCCGTTAAGTTCAGGATCATCTAAATACTGATTAAGGTCTTCAACAATGTTATTGATGTCGACTTTAAGTTCTTTTATAAGACCACTTATATCTTCATGCTCTAACAAACAGAACATAATATGCTCTAATGTTACATACTCGTGACCTTTATCCTTTGCAAATTGTACTGCGTTTTGGATAATACTATCTATATACTTGCTTTCCATAAATGTTATTCTGTTTAATTTTATTTAAAGTTTCTACGTCTTCCTGATTAGTTATAGTGGGTATATCTAACTCTATTATAACAAATAAATCTCCTACTATGCCATACTCAGGCATTCGCATACCTAATGCACTCATTTTAAGTCTAGTTCCATGACCTGTTCCTGCTGGAATTTTTAGTTCATATCTTTTATTGTCAACATGTACAATAGTCATAATACAACCTGTCATGGCATCTATGGCATTAATATTATGCCTATAAAATAAATGCTCTCTATCTCTACCCCAATTATCAGGATACTCTGTGTGTAGCCTAACAATTAAGTCACCTGCTGGTAAACGTTCATCTCTAACAGGACCTTTTCCTGCAAGTCTCATTCTGGTTCCATCAGCAGTACCTTGTGGTATAGTTACATTAAAACTACCATAGCCTGTGTTTACAACTATAGTGCTACCTGTATATATTTGTAACAAAGTTACACCTACATCAACTATACCATCAGGATTTTTTACGGGTCTTTGTTGTTGCCTTCTGCCTCCAAATATATCGCCAAATATATCTGCAAAAGGACTGTTACCAAATCCTTGACCAAATCCTTCAAAAGGGTTAGGGTTATCATACTCTGCACGTTTGTCTGGATCACTTAGTGTATCGTATGCCGCCTGTACCCTTTTGAATTCTTCTTCATCACCACCTTTGTCAGGATGATGCTTCATCGCTAATTTGCGAAAAGCAGTCTTAATTTCCTTCTGTTCAGCATCGCGAGAGACACCTAATGTTTGGTAGTGATCCATAAATGTAATTATACAGGGAATTTACTGTAAAGTCAATCTGGAAGTTTCCAGTTTAGTCGTCTTTTGAGCTGTATTTGTCTAAGAAAGCAGACAAGGAAGATTTTGTTTCGGCTTTAGACTGTTCGCCTTCGTAATACTTTTTGTATTGCTCTACTTGGAATCTAAGTTGTTCAATTTTTCTATTACTTAAAGCCATATTATATTGCAACTGTTCCCAACCTAAATCAGTAAACCCAAATATAACAGGATCTATACCCTGCTCTACTAGTCGCTCAAATACTTCTTTTTGTGTTTTGCTAGTAATAATTATTACTTCTATCTGTGCCATTTCCTCTACAGTAAGAGGTTTTAGATCAAGAGGCTGTCTTTCAACTTCAGTAGTAAATATTTCAATAGGCTTAACTCCCATACTGGAGCAACCGCTTACTAATATAATTGCTAATATGCCTACTAATATTCTCATAGCTCTTTGTAGTTAGGGTTTGCAGATGCTGGACACATACTATTGTAACCAGGGTCTGTTTTATTAACTACTGCCTTTTCATCTTCTGTTAATGGACTGCCTTGTGCAATCGCATTACATCTAATTTGATTATTAAAGTCATTATTTAATATACGCTCAACAGTTAATGGTCTAGAATTGGCAAGGTCTCCTAAATCACGTACTTTACCGTCTGCATTTGTTTTATTGAATCTGGTTCTAACAAATTTAAGATCTTTTTCTAACTGAGCATTTTTCTTTTGTGTTTCCTCAAAAACCTTCTTTTGTGCTTCAAAGTCAGCAAGTTGTTGAGCCATAAGTTTCTTTTGCTCTTCTATTCCGCCTTCAAGTACTAAGTTGTTGGCCTCTGAAATGGCCAGGTTGGCTTGGAGATTTTTAACATACATGAAGCCACCGCCGGCTACACCGAGGGCAACTAACATTAAAATTAATTTAACTTTGAACATTGTGCTTCTCTACTACTTCTAATAGTTGTTGCACAGTCTGTAAATCGAATGTTTCCTCTTCAGGAATTTTTATATTAAGTTTTTCTTCTATTTGCATTAAGACATCTACTACATCTAAATCATCTGCGCCTAAGTCATTAAGCATATTTGTTTCAGGTGTAAAGTCTTTATCATGACCGAAATGGCCTTTTAAAATGTCTATAACTGTGTCGTTCATATTTAACTCGCTTTTGCTATTAAAATATCTTTATGTGCTGGGTTATACATTACAATATATTCATCAATAGGTAATGCCTTCATTTCGCCTAACATCGCATTTAATTTTGCAAATGAAATTCTATCGTAATCTTGTTTAATTGCACTCTCTGATATACCCATCTCTGACATAATATCTGGACCATGTCCAAAGTTTACTATTTCAAATGATGCTACATCTCTACTGCCTCTGATATGTAATACATTATCATTTATGCCAGCCTCTAGTATGTTGCTGGGTTTAAAAAACTCTAATATTTTATTACTATTATCTTTAGCCTCTTCTTCTAATCTTTGTTCTTCAGCTCTTTCTTCTGCTTCTAATTGTTGTGCCATGAATTCTTCCTTAGTAAGATAATTTTCAGGATCGCATTGTATATACTGCATTAAGTTATCATCTTTTAAACCTATTTTGTCTTCACTTAATGTTGTTGATACTTGCCAATCTAAACCGCCTGTAAGTCTTTCAACTTCTTCAATTAATGCTCTTACAGATTCCATACAGTCTTCTTTTCTGTCGATTTCCATAAAAACCATATAATAATTATCTGGGTTAGGATTAGGAGACACTTCTACATCTCTTATCTCTATAACACTATTGTTTATAAAATGGTATAAGTCTTTGGCAGGTGCAGTTTCATTTAAATACAAACCTACAACCATGACGTCTTTTGATTCGCCTGTTTTAGGTTCAAATTCGTCTATACTAATATTTTTAAGTATAGTATTTTTTAAATCACCTTCTTTTAATGCCATTATATTCCACCTAATGGTTGATTGATTTGCTCTTGACCTACCATTGCTGAACTATCTGTATCTTCTTGATCAATATATTCGTCTTCTTTTGCTTCAACATGTTGAGCACTAAACTCATCTACATATCTTCTAGGCATATCAATACTTACTACCCAAACAGACTCGCTGTCTGTTTTAGGTGTAAAACGTTGTGTCCCATCTGGTCTCATTCCTACTTCTACATCTGCAAAGTCTTTTACTCTGCGTGGAGTTTCTAAAGTATCTTTGCTGTATTTTACTAGACAATCTCTTGCAATAAGTCTTTTGGCACCTTCAGGGTCTGGCATTTGCTTGTGGGGGTATAGCAACTTAACATTAACATAATGTCTGCCTATCTCTGGTCCTTCTAGTATTTCGCCTTGATCCCAATTTTTAAAAGCATATAGATCTAATTCGTCTAATGTCTTCTCAAATTCCATAAGCATATCTAGTAAGGTATTAGATTTAGATACTTCTGTTATTTTATCGTTTAAAATTTTTACTGAAATTGTCATATTAGTATTTATCACCTGAATAAACTATTGTGTTATTAGAATGAACTCTATTGGTAAATAATATTGTAAGCAATAACAGAATACATAATTTATGATAAACAACCATATAAAAAGTTGGCACACAGAAAAAGCAAACTACCGTGATAGGATTCCACCTAGCCACGGTTTTTTTATGGCTACAAGGAGGATACAATGTCCAGAAAGGCTAGAAAGAAGAACTGTAATAAATATAGAAAACAAAAAGGAGGAGATTATTTGAGAGTAATACAGGGGGGAGCCCTGCAACGACAGAGACAGAAGGAAGTTAAGATTGTACCTCGCAACTTCCACCAAGACGACTTACTTGGGTTAATAGAGGACAAAAACATCAACATAGTGTTTGCCACAGGACCAGCAGGTACGGGTAAAACATTCATATCAACCTTAGCAGGTATTAAAGGACTAAAAAACAACAAAATAGATAAATTTGTAGTAACTAGACCAGCAGTATCAGTAGACGAGCAACACGGCTTTTTGCCAGGCACATTACAAGAAAAAATGGCGCCATGGACTAGGCCTATAATGGACTGCTTTGAAGATTTTTATTCGCCAGACCAAATCGAATACATGTTAAATGATAATAAAATAGAAGTGGCACCGTTAGCCTATATGAGAGGACGAACGTTTAAAAACTCTTATATAATAGCAGACGAAATGCAAAATGCTACAGACAATCAAATGAAAATGTTACTTACTAGAATAGGTGACAACAGTAAATTGATTGTGACGGGAGACTTAGCTCAACATGAAAGAGGTTATGAGAGCAACGGTCTTAAATGTTTTATTGAACGTTTAACTAGATTAGGTTCGGATAGAATCAAAGTAGTACAATTTGAACACTCGGATATCGAAAGACATCCAGTAGTTACAGAAGTTTTAAGATTATATAACGAGGTTTAAATACTTTTTAAAAAATAATTGTTGAATTTTATCAACAACAGGATTATCTAGACTAAACTTTGTATCGTTTACCTGAGATATTTTGCGTACACCTGCGATACTACTAGTCTGAAATATTGCATCTGAAACTAAAAGGTCTGTTTCTGTAATGTTACATTCCTCTATAGGAATATTGTTTTCCTGGCATAGCATGTACACTTGCATTCTGGTTATACCTTCTAATATATCATCACTTAATGTAGGTGTAAGTACTGTGCTGTCTTGTACTAAAAATATATTACTAGCAGAGCATTCTGTAATCCAACCGTTCTTATGCAGTAATACATCGTCATAGCCTTTTTGTAATGCTGACTCTAATGCTAAAATATTTGCAGTGAGCCCTGTTGTCTTAATATCACATCTATTCCATCTGATGTCTTCTGCTAACAGTAATGCTTTAGGTTCTTTTGGAGACAAGTCTGTTTCTTTAACATAGCCAAAACGTTCTGCTTCTCCTCCTTTCCATACATGTCCTCTTTCTTCGTCTACACCTTTAGTAACCTGATAGTAAACGTAACCAAACTCTATATCGTCTTGTCCTTCCATAAGTAAGGCAATGTCTTGTTCAATAATTTCTTTACTAATAGATATGTTAAGGCTTTTACAACTGTTAAGTAGACGTTTGATGTGAGATTGATATTCTACAAAGCCTGTAGCATAAGGTATAACTTCATAAACTGCATCACCAAATGTGTATGCTCTACTCAGAGGAGAAACTTTGATGTTGCTGACAGCATCAACAACACCATTAAGTATTCCGATCATTGTGAGTTAAGTTGCAACTCAATAAGTGTTGCAGATAAATTTATTTCTGGGTCAGCACATAGACTGCTTTTTGCCATACCATTTCTGATAATTATAATTGCTTGGTCTTGTTGCATTTCTGTATTGCCCCAAAGATCTAAATTACGATACATAAATTTAAATATGTCATCATATTCTTCAGGCCTTGCTTGACTGCAAATTAGTGTTCTAGCATCTTTATATTTTCCTGCTTTAAACATTTCTATAGCACTCAACATCCAGTCGCTTTGTGCTTGATCACCATCTTGTGGACGTTGTAGAACTTTGTCTACCACGTTTTGTTGTACCAGGTTAATACTTTTACGCAAATCAGGATAACTTGCTTGTACATAAGTGTCTAGTGTGTCTAAATCTACTTCTACACCCTCATCAATACAAATTTGTGCCAGCCTTGCCGTAAACTCAGTAATGTCTAATTTCTCAATGTGGAAGCCTTGACATCTGCTATGTAATGCAGGAATAATACGTTGTGGATAATTACATGTTAATATAAACCTACAACTAGTGTGATACATTTCCATAACACCACGTAAAGCCGCCTGGCCATTAGGAGTGATGTAATCTGCTTCATCTAGAAGAACATATTTTATATCACCAAACGGCATAGTGGATGAAAAGTTTGTAATTTTATTTCTTATAGTATCAACATTGTTTTCATTACTAGCATTTATTTCTAGTATGTCCATGTCATCTACTTCTAATTCATTTAAAAGTACTTTGGCTAGTGTAGTTTTACCTGTTCCAGGAGCACCACTGAATAGTAAGTGTGGTAGTGCTCCTTCTTCGACCCAGCCGCTTACCTGCTGGCGTTGACCCTCATCTCGAAACACATAGGTACCTATGTTTGAGGGTCTATATTTCTCTGTCCAAAGTTCTTTCATATATTAAGTCCTATAAAAACCATACCTATAACTACACTTGCTAACATAACAATTTGTATCACTGACATGATAGCAATCTGTTTCATTGGATGTGCTTTATCTATAGAGCCTAATTGATCAGCCTGTGCGGCTTTCATTTTTTTGTATTCGTTCAATGTAATATCCTATCGTTTTTTGTATCCAGTTCCATTAGTAGTTCGTCTAATTCCTCATCAGACATATTTTCCCACTCACTACATTGGTTTTCTGTTAAGTCTGACATTATAGCATTAAACTCGTTTTCGTCAAGTTGTCTTTTTAATTGTTTAACTGCTACTGCTAACATAACACTTGCAACACTAATAGGATGTACGCCTTCGTCTAGTTTATCTTCATAGATGTCAGATAACACTTCTATTAGTTCCTTTATTTGTTTATCAGTCATTACCATCTTGTTCTTCCTTTTGCTTACTATACCATGCATGACTACAATATGCATCACAAAATGCATTATGTATTTGTCCGCCTACAGCAGGTGTGTGATACTTTACCTCATTAGTTGCGATAGATTTACCACACTCACTACAGTTTACAAACATTAACTACCAATAAATTGTACAGATGTTGTATCAAAGTAATCTTGCTTCTTGTACTTTCTTACAGTAGTAGTTACTTTGACACCATGTATTGTGTACTCGTAACTTTTAAACTCTTGTTGTAATAAATTATCTCTTGGCTGTTCAAAAATTAAATCATTTTCATATTTTGATAAAACTCTTGTGCCTTTATTTGATTTGTCGTATTCAGCGATGGGTGTGATTGCAGTTTTCATTTTAACTCCTAAAACAACTATTATACACTATACAGTATGATTGTCAAGAAGTTTTTTTATTAATTCGCTTTGTCCTTTCCACCAAAATTCTTTTGATGTAACTAAATCTTTATTGTTTTGAATACGTTGTACTATGTCGTCATTTGGTTTAGGAAAGTTGATAGCACAATCTAACATTTTATCTATTCTAACTATGTCATCTGGCTCGCTGTCGTAGTCATGTATGTTGTAATCAGTTAGCATGTCAAATCCTAACTTTTCCATAATTTTACATGTACCCTGTCTGCCATTTACAAATGTAGGCATGCCATACATAAATCCTTTAAGAATTTTTTCGTCCCAATCTCCCACGTGTACAGGCTTTAACGGATTAATTGGTTTCTCACTAGGTGCTTCAGTGACTAAGTTTTGTACAATATAGATATAACATTTTTCTATTAAACTTCTGGAAAATGTATCATATTTAGACCTGTTGCTCATACTGTGGTCGCCTTTGTCCTGATTAATTCTATCCATATTAAACTCTTTGTTCCAGGGATAACTATTTGTTCTGGGAGAAATACCAAACAATTTAAAATATTCTTCTACATGACTTCTAAATGGTGTATTAGATATAAATTGATCCATTTCATACCATTGGCTAAATTTATTCATATTCCATTCTGTGTCATCTAACATGCCCTTGTTATACATTTTGACTATGCCCATTGCCCTGTTAGGTCTAAAAACGTTATTAGGACAATAGTATCTTATAGGATATTCTTCTCCTGCTTTAGTAAATATTTCTCTGGACTTTAACAACAAGTCTTCTTTAAGAGCATTAAAGAACACCAATCCACCTAAACCATGATAGCAAGATACAATGTCTCTAAATCCTATTTCGTCTACAACATTGTGTCTATTCCATGCTAACGTACTACAATAAAATTGACTGTAGTCTTTATCACTTAATATATCTATTTGTCCTTCATTATTAGTAAAGTTACCAGGTAAAAGTGTTTCATTGTTATAATCAAATACAACTGCTGTAGGATACTCTGAGTTAGGGTCTGCTAGGATTTCTAAATCGTGGAATGCTTCTGGATAAAAATTGTTAAACCATCTCCATGTAGGATAATGCATAGGTACCCATACTACGTTGAGGTGGTCTTTCTTCATCACAGGTCTTATTTGAACTTCATTGTAACTCACAGTAGGAGTTACATTTACTTCAAAAGGGATATCTTGTGTCCAACCTGGTGTTACAGGACAGTTATATTCTAAGTATTGCTTATAAAATTCATACGTATGGCTACTCTCTGTGGTAGGTAGGCCAGGTTCTTGTATGTCCTCAGTCATAAAATGCCTAAGGAAGATATGATTTACTCGCATTACTTGTTCCTAATTTTGTCGTTTTTGTCTATTGCTTTCCTTAATACAGACATGTCTGCTTTTTTAAGTTTAGAATAGTACAACAAGGCTTTAGTATCTTTAGGAAAACAATGTCCCCCATAACCAAATTCACCATCAGGACCTGGAACTTTCATATGAGACTTACCAATTCGTTTGTCTTGAGATACCATTTCTGTAAATGTTTCCCAAGGAACTTTAGTTCCACTATTACTATGAAGCTCATGTAGTTCATTAAAGAAACTAACCTTAGTTGCTAACCAACTATTTATAGTGTACTTAATTAAACTTGCTGAAATAATATCTGTTTTAAACGTTGGAACAGTTTTTACTGAACTATGTTTTACATAAGCCTTCTCCACATTCTCACAATCCTTCCATTTGCCTCCTAATATTTGCATACTAGGATTTAGGAAGTCATCAAATGCATTTGCTTCTGTTAAGAACTCTGGATTATAAACGATACTTAATTTATATTTCTTTTTAAATCTTGTTAGGTGGTCAGGTGTAATAGTACTTTTAACTACAACAACACCTTTGTAATTATGGTTTTCCAAGTCTTGTAAAACACTATCAACAATTTGTACATCTACATCATAGTGTGAGTCTTGTGGTGGTGTGGGTACACAAACAAATACTAATTTAGGATCAAAGTCTACTAGTCCACTAATAGTATGATCGTTTTGATTAGGGTCGACAATATATTGGTGCGTATCTATATCAAAACCGTTTGCCACCGCAGAGCCTACAAAACCATTCCCTACAATACCTAAACGTAATAAATTCATTAGTCTACATAAGGAATATTATCCCTAGTTCCTGATAATCTTTCTACTGCTTTGTTTTCTTTTTGTTCTTGTAACCATTCTTCTTCACCTGCGTAAGTAGGACAATCTGGACTGTTCAATAGTCGTTCGCATTCCATTTTAACTTCATATATTTTTTGCTTACAAGCAAAGCCATTAAATCCGTCAATACGTGAATCTGTCATAACACCGTACCATTGCCATAATTGTTCTTTAATGGTTTTCTTTCCTGTGCGTTCTATGTATGGCATTATTTTTTTACTAAACCGTGTTCGTGTCCTACTGCTGATAGGATACATGATACTGACAGTATAAGCCACCATGGACTTAACCCTGCAAAAATGACTCCTGCAAGTATAGTAATACCTGTTGCACCTACAGTTGTGATGCCTGTTTTTTCTCCGCTACTTAACTTCATAGTGTCTTCTTCTCCGCAAATTCATAATTTGCACCTTTAATATTAATTTGGTCTTCTGGCTCATCATCTGATACTAGCATACAACCTGCTGGATCTACTTTCCAAATTTCTTGCCCTTCCTCTAGTCTGTCGTCTTTTATTTTAAACCCTTCAGTCCAACGACCGTATTCTACATATACCCATTGCCCGGGTTGTAACCAATCTATTTCAGGTCCTACATCAAAGACTTCCATCCATCTGGGAGTTACTCCGGATTCTTTTCCTAATGTTTTTTTGATTATAATACCTGCGTTTGTTACAGTATCGCCAAAGTCGGCGTTAATGCAAAAGATATTATCAGTCCTTGGTTTTATCCTCATCTGCTTCTTCCTCTGTGTAATATGGAACCATGTCTATGTCACCATTAGGAAGTTCAACCTCTTTAAAGCCTAATGGCATTTGCTTAGGTGTTTCTTCTTCCTCTTCTGGTTCTTTTACTGGTTGCTTTTGTGTGTCTGGTTTGGCTTTAGCAGTTCGTACATTCTCTTTTGCCGTTTTGGCAGTCTTTACTTCTTGCAGATTGTCTTCTGATGTGAACTCTGCTTGTGGTTGATTACCTTTTAAACTTTGTTGAGCGGTACTGGCCATTGGATTGTCTTCATAATATGCTCTAACTCTTTCTTCTGATGGTGTTTCTATTTCACCATTAGGCCCTAAAACATTTCCATGAGCGTCAGTACCTGCATTCCCCATAGCAGGACGGTCGCCTTGCTGAGAAATTAAGGCATCCATATCTATTACTTGACCTCTGTTTGTTTTACGTTGTACCATTATCTTAAAAATTCCTTTATGTCTAATCCATATTTATAACTATTGACCTTGTGTATGCCCAAAATATAGAGTAAATAACTGGAAACACTACTGCCTCTGCCTACTCCCCACACTAGGTTATGCTTACGCATTGTGTCTACAATCCATATTAATAACTGTAGCACAGGGAATAACCCACGTTCTTTATACATTTCTAACTCCATTTCTACTCTCCCTATCTCGTCGGGATCACGTTGCACGAGTTTGCTATGTATATATTTCTCAACATCTAGTTCTTTGTAATGTAATGGTATATTAAACTCCTTACTAATTAAGGATATGTCTGAGATAGGGGATACCTCTAACTCTGTAGCGAACTTATTAAACAGATCAATATCATCAAAGGCAACATCAGATAGATCTTGTCCTCTATAAAGTAATTCAATACCAATTTGCTCGTCTGCTAGATGCTTTTCCATTAGTATTATTATATACTAATTACTGTCTAATGTCAACCTATTTGTCTTTAGGAACTAGTTTGGGTTTAAATGTTTTCTTTTTAAAATCAACTTCTACAAGTTCTCCTGACTCGCCTGGATCTTTAGGTGGTTCCTTGTCTAAAACTTCTTTTATTTCTTTACCATATATGTCAGCAATTACTTGGCCTTCTATTTGTGCTATAGGCTCTTCCATTCTTTGAAGTATGTCTTGATTAATCTCTTTGCCAAAAAACTCTGTATGTTCTTCTTTACTTGCGGCAACATTATCAAATGTGCTAAAGTCCCTTCTACGCCACCAAGGAGTATCCCAAAAACTTAACTCGCCTATCCATTCTTTTATAGTAGGCAGTTCTTCATATTCATTATCATCTGCAAACATACTATAAGCAATAGTATCTACTTTGTCCTTAATACTAATACTTTCTACAAAACTGTTCTCATGGCATATACTATTCATTTTACAATGTAGTGACATTGCCAAACAGGCATCGCTCATGTCAGGGAGTATTAAAAAATTGTTATCATGACTAGCAAATGATCTTTCTACTAATGCTTTACTTTCCAAATCATAAATTATACTTTGATGTAATTGATCATATAGGAATGAATTAATAGTACTAAAACTAATATTTTGCTGTAAGAAGGCCTGCTTTTGTGTTTGCCCTTCTTGTATCTCTGTTCGCAAACTATATTCTATTTCATATGTTTGTGCCTTAATCTGCCTTTTATCTTCAGTATCAAACACCCATGTCATTTGTACGGGTATCATTTTAGTTATTTGCATTATGTTCATTTTTTTGCTCCAAACTTTGGAACATCTATAGTAAACTCTGAACTAGGCACTGGTGCTTGTTTAACAGGTTGTTGAACAGGTGCAGGGCTAGACTCTGGGTTTATGTTAAGTTTTTTAGTCTTATCTTCTTTACTATAAAAGTTCGTAAGTGTAGTTAATAGTTCTTGTTCTGAGTACTCTGGTGTATATACTTGTGATTGTATTTCGCCTATCTCTAGTACGTCTGGTGTCTTATCTAATTCTTCCATTTGATGGGCCATAAGTTCTTGCTGTCTGTGATGACATATATCAATCATGCCTTTAACTTGTTGCCACATAGGACTTGCTTCATTTAATCTGAATAATTTTTCGTTGAGTACTTTAATCTCTTCAAAGACTTTATCAGTTGATTCCAGTGCTTGGACTTTATCGAAAAAATCACTCATTGTTATAATTCATTTTAAACATCGCTAAGAATGTTTTTGTTCTAAATCTTACCTCATACATAGTAACTTGAAAGTCTACAGTAGGCCTTAAACCTAAATCCACGCAAGTAGTGACTATCATATTGTTTAAATGTCTGGGAGTCGATGTATATCCTTTTGCATCTAGTGTAATTGTATAAGCATTGTCTTTCCATGACATCCAGTCATCAAATGCTTCTAGGTTAGTGTTCTGTTGCATAATAACTATCTAATGTTGTCTCGTGTATGTGTAAGTATTGATTACGTTGCCTAAATATAATATCTATATCAGGTGCTAATCCTTTAATAAAATTTTCTATTGTATAACTTTGTTCATTGCCCCATGCTCTACAGTTGTATGCTCTAATTTTATAATTTAATTTTTGTCCAAAGTTCATATGTACCTGATGATTAAATCTTTCAGGATCTATACCTATACTTAAAAAGTATGCAGTTGCATCAAAGACGTCATGGGTATCACAAATAATGGTTGGAATATTATTTTGGCTTGTGCGTTTATCTAACATAATTGTAAACCTATTGTTCTCACATACAAGTTTACCATAATTATCTGAAACGTCTTTATATTTAAATCCTAATTGTGTATAATGGTCTATTACATTAATATTGTGGCCATTCATCTTTATACCACTTATATAGTTTAAGTGTTTTAAAGATTTAGATTCTGAATCTATAATATCATAATGATCATCTAGGTTAGAATTAAAATGATGAATTTGTTCTTCGGTGAGAAGATATGTTTTTATACCTATGCCTGTATCAGCATAATGGAAATCAGTTGAAGAGTCGTGTATTGCTTCTGTGTTTTCTATATCAGTAATAGTTGCATTAAAGCCTAATCCAGTTACACATGCAGAACGTTTTGAGTTGTCTTGTCTTAATAAAACTATACAACTTTGTAAATTCCAAAATCCTGTACATCCGCTCTTATGTTGTGTCCTATGTATAAATCCAAGTTTTTTAAGATTGTTTTCTACAAAGTCTGGTTTTGCAACTGACGGGTCGTAACTGATTTCTATAAAACTAAATTCTGCCATCTTGTTTTTCTTCTTGTGTGTCTGATGTTTCGCAACTGTTACAACAATCGTCAGTACCACACTTATCGTGAAGTACTCCTTCCTCGTCGTATCCTTGCTTGTCTACTTTTTTGGGTATGTAAACTTTTGGTTTTATCTCCATACTAATATTTAGCAGGAGAATTCCGTAGTTATAGCAGTTTAGGTTCTATTAGATATAATCTCGTCTACTAGTCCAAAGTCTAATGCTTCTTGTGAAGTCATAAAGTTATCCCTATCCATAGCCGCCTCAAACTCTTCATAAGTTTTACCTTTAGTATTATGTAAAACGTATGCTTCTGTGAGTTCCTTTTTAATACGGATTATCTCATTAGCACGGATTTGAATATCACTTGCTTGGCCACTTGCACCACCTAATGGTTGGTGTATCATGTGCCTAGCACCAGGTAACATAAAACGTTTCCCAGGAGCACCGCTGTTAGCAAGGAAACTTCCCATACTAGCCGCTTGTCCCATTACAATAGTAGACACATCAGGTTTAATATACTGCATTGTGTCGTACATTGCCATACCACTTGTAACAGTTCCACCAGGACTATTAATATAAAAATTAATATCTGCATCACTGTCTTCTGCTTCTAGGAATAATAACTGAGCACAGATACTATTTGATACTGCGTCATTTACTTCCCCATTAAGGAATACAATTCGTTCTTTTAATAGTCGCGAATAGATATCGTAACTACGTTCGCCCTGTGCGGTCTTTTCTATTACATATGGTACAAAGTTCATGTTATTATTTACCTTTAGTTAGTTGTATAATTTTGTTAATAATGGCCTGCATACCTTTTTGTCTTTGTACAGTTAAGTTTTTGGTAATACCATGAAAGTTTCCAAAACGTATTGCACTAGGATCTGGTATAGCAACCTCGGCCACAAGTTTAGCGATACCTTTAACCATAAAAGCATCACTGTCTGTTTTAATATCCCATACTCCTTCAACAAGTTCTGCAGTAACCCATACAGCACTCTGGCAACCACTTACATAGTTTTCGTGCTTTCTGATATCGGTATCGTCTGTCATGTCGCCACCCATCTCTAGTAACATGTCGTAAAACAGTTCCTGGTCGTGACTCACAGATTGTAATTGTTCAAGAAGATCTGACATACCGTTATTATATAGTAAAAAGGAATTTTGTCAAGAGGTATTATTTAAGCAGTAAAGCCGTAAAAAGAGTCGTACTCAGTTCCTGATGTTAGTTGTGTTAGTGAGCTTACATCACCATTAGTTGCTTTAAATAATTGTTTTGGGTCTTCACCGTCTTTACTGAAGTAAACCACATAGTCTTTGCCATCGTTAATACCATCACTAGGACTATCTATTTTGTGTACAGCCGTATATCCCTCAAAGGCACTCGCTGGTGATACACCACCTGCATTTGCTGGTCCTACATGAGTACCTATTACGACATCATCTTTTGATGATACTGCACTACTCTTACCTGCATACCATGTGTCTACGCCGTTTGCGGCTGGATATGTTCTATCTGTTGGCATTGTTATCTCCAATAAAATTATTTATGTACTTGTATTTATCTTCCAAACATAATCTGTGTAATCCATAAACGGTTTATTGTTTGCAGTTATGTTTGTTAATAAATCATTTGTGTATTTTAATTCAAACTTTATAGGCTCCTGCAAAGCAGGCCAGTGCCATAACTCATTTTCATTTGGTTGTACTAACAAATGGTTAATTGGCATTTGTTCTAAATGCCAGTTGTCTGTCAATCTGTATTCTGTGCGTTTAAAATGTCTGCAATCCTGATCATGAAGTGTAGTAAGTTTAAATATTCCTCCCTCTGTGACTGTATTGCTGTAATCTAAAAATAAAATTTTTACTCTATCAAAATATGAATTATGAAAATACAGTCTTGTTCTGCCAGGGTGTACATCAAAAAGAGGCTTGCCTTTTATAATAGTAAAATTAATTACAATGAAGTCATCTAATTTATTACCTGAAAGTATATCCTGTTGTAGGAACCATATGTTTACTAATTTGCTTATTGTGGAACTTACTGGACTATCAGGTGTTTGTACTTTCCATATAAAGTCATTAAAGTCTTCTCTAACACGTTCTATAAGTGTAGGCAAGTGTCCATAGTCTCCCACAGCATTGGCTATTTCAGATAGTTTGCCTATCCCTGTATATGCTTTTGCGCCGTGTTTTCTAGCACTATGCAGTAAGCCAAGTAAGTCTGTATTGTAAGAACTATCAATATCTGTCATATTCGTTGCCGTCCCAGGTTAATCTAAACGTATTGTATATGTCTTCATTTTTAAATTTAAATACTAATCCCTTGCCAGGACGTCTAAACACATCTACATCTTGATATAAATAATGGTATCTAGCACACCATAATACAAGTTCTCCCTGTATGTGATTACATTTCATATTTGCTGGTATGCCACTTCCGCCGGCTGGTAATTTAAATCTAACTTCCACAAAATATATTTATGATAAATAGTAATATGAAGTTATCAGAAATAGCCAATACTACAAACATAAAGTTAAAAGACTCTAAACCTGTTAAGTATAAAACTCTGAAACAAATTAGTATTAAAAATGCATTTATAGAATTAATTAACAAAGGTGGTAATTTATCAGAGGCATTAAAGATACCTAGACACAATCTACCAAGACATATTGCTGATCAAGTAGAAGATAAAATGACAAAAGACTCTGCGTTTATGCAAGACATACTCAAAGAGTTAGGTATAGAGGTTGTTGTTGATAAAAAATCAAATATGGTAACAATATTTGATGCTTCAGATAAGAAACACTCAGGGCATCAGTCTCAATTATTTGTGGGAGACCCTGGAAAGAAACCTAACCTTCCTGAACAAGATTGGGATAATCCTACTAATGATGAATTAGAAAGAGAATTACAACAAGCAGATGATTGGTATTTGGCAAAAAGTTTAGATAAAAATGAAAAGAAGTATGACTACGAGAAAATTAAAAGACGATTTTATCAAAAACATGGACCTGAAAAAGCAGAAAGAATGCTATATGCTATGAGAGAAAAAGGAGCATTTGCATGATTACACCAGAATTAGGTAGACTACAAGTACTAGCAGGTGTAATAGAACATCATGCTCAGTATCTGCCTCCTGTAAAACTTACTGAGAGCCAACTAGCAGAGTTTGATGTGCTGTGGGAATCTACTATTAATTATAATGAATTAAATAAACTAACCGAGGACGAGCAATCTAAAGTTAAAGAAGTCCTTTCCATGATTAAAGACTTTACATTAAAGTTATGGGCTGGCGTAAGCAAAGCAGGTGAGGTAGTATTTAAAAACTTAAATAAAATGGTAGTGTTTGTTGTTACTAAAATATTATTTAAGCCTCTAAGTTGGATACTTGCAGGCATAGGACTTGTATATTCAACACTAATAAATGTTTTAGATATAGAAGTATTTGGAAAAGAATTTACATTAGGCAGTGATTTAAATGATGCTGTATTAAGTTCTATTGAACAAGGTTATGATAAGTTTATTTCATTTGTACAAAGTTATGAACCAACTGGCATAGCAGGTGCTCCTATAGAGATACTTACAGAGACATTTGCGGCTGGTTTAAAAGCAATTGGTGTTGCTATGCCGATAGCAATAAAATCAACAGCAGTGATTGGCGAATGGTTATTAACAATAGGACTTGGTACTACTGCTATCATTATAAGTTGGTTATACTTAATAGGCGGAACATCATTTTTATTTAAAAAAGCTCAAGGTGTACTTGCTCCTGTATTAAAAAATAAATTAGTTAAAGATGTTGAAGCAGAAGCCAACAAGGCAAAACAGTCAGGTGCAGAATTAGACAATGCGGAACCTGGCCAATCTAAAAGACTTGACTTTTAAAAAATCCGTGCTACACTCACGATTACTTGTTCGTTTAGACTGGGCTAAACGACACTCGCCGCTGTTTCGGAGTGAATCACTCACAGTGGCTCAGACGGTAAGCATCAAAGGGGCAAACTCTACCTGGCGAAAAGACCTTTTAACCAAATATACTTTCCAAACACATATTGATTAAACCTAGGCTTTTCCCATTGACGCTCGTGTGCATAATATAAAAACATCTTTGTTAAAACTTCCAGACTGGCAATACTGGCACCCATGGCCGCATTACCTGTTATTAGCCAAGACAGAAGAAAAGTATCAGCACTTGCTACTACTCTCCAAGTACAAGTTTTACAAACACTTATAATATGCTCTCGTTTTTGATATATCATACTATTATTTACTGATGTTACAAGTAATTTAACTGATAATATAAGTTATGTGTTGTTTTAATACAACGAAAAATTAGATAATTAGCTCGTTAAAGAACTTACTCCATAGTGTATTTTGATATATGCTCAAATGATTTGCAGTTTTGCTTACATACTTTTGTGTTGGAATAGTTTTATCCAGAGTCATTATATCAATATAATTACTTAGATGTTTATCAGCAACCAAATGGTTTTCGTTATTAACACAAAACCATACGTATGGTATTTTCTTATCTGCTATCTTATCCAAAGCCTTTACTGTCCATTCCATTTGACTATAGTCAGGAAGTTTACCTTGTATTAATAATTTTTTAGTTTGATTAACAAAGGCTGTATGAGTAGGCTCATCTGTTCTCCACTTATGCCATTCGTCCAAGGTTGTTAAACTACGATGACTCCAATGCTCTCCCTGATCAGGTTCACTACCACACTCAAACTTATGGCCTGTTCTGCTTGATGCCCAACGTTTGCAGTTAAGCATTGTTTGTTCTGATTCTGGAATACTAGTAGGCAAGTGTACACGATTAACAGGAGGGTAGTCATATATAATTAAGTCTGGCTCTTGCAGTAATCGTTCTAAAAAATGATGTTGTAAAGCATGTTCCAGCATTAAGTATTGGCTTTTAGGCGACTGCGGATTACATGCCCATACTGTTACATCAGCATCTAACTGAGCTATCCAGTCTCTGCCACCTGCACCGTTCTGATAGCCTGTGCAAAAACTTCCGCCAAATATCCAAACCTTCTTCATATATCATTATTTATAAACAGTTGCTTTAATAAATATTGTTCGTGAACATATTAATAATGGGCGATAGTTGGGCGGCAGATTGGAGCAGTAAGCATACTGATTATCCAGGTTGGCCTAATGTTATAGCAGAGCACACAAACACAGTCAACATAGCACAGGCTGGTGTAAGCCAATACAGTATATGTAAGCAACTAGACATGGTTGAGCCAGAAGATTATGACAAAGTAATTATTAGTATCACATCACCCTACCGTGTATTCACTTATCAACATCCTGTACATAAACAAGGACTTCATGCCGCAAGTGATTTAATATACACAGACATTGAGCACCATGCAAAAACACATAAAAACAATCCACGTTTAACAAGTGCTAAAGAATACTTTGAGCATCACTTTGATATTGATAAGGCACTATTTGATCATAAACTTTATGTAGAATATTGTTTACAAAGATTAGATCCTTACAAAACTATTGTAACCAGTAATATACAAGACAATGATGAGTTTGTTATAGGCTTTAACTATCTTGATGGATATGATATATGGCAAAGTTATCCAGGTAAGATAAACCATTTAAGTGAAGAAGGAAATTATTTGTTTGCAGATCGTATAATTACTACGGAACTATAACGTTATTTTTTTTCTCGATCGTCCTTTCTTTTAGTTCGATTCTGCTTGGCACCTTTTGCATATTTGTTTAAATTAGTATTTGGTACCATTTTATTACGATTTGTACCTCTACCTTTATTAGTATTCATTGTTCTGTAATTAGACATCTGTTTTCTTTGACTAGTCATGTCAGAGGTTCTGCTACCACTTTTCATTTCGTGATAATTATTAACTATCTTCCTGGCAGTAATACTAGGTAATCCATATTTGCTCATTAAGTCTCTCACTATCTGGTCAGGGTTCCGGCCATTCTGATATAGTTGCTCTATATCGTCCATGTAGTCTAGTGTTACATCACTGTAGTTGTCTTCTGGATCTGTATAGTAATCGCTACTTCCTGGTGCACCCGTGTATTTACTGGCTTTGTATAAGTCTAGATTGTCAGGAGTTGAATCTGGGTCACGAGGTTCTGGAACTTTTACTCCAGTCGGTAATGAGGCGGCCTTATCTCCTGCGATACCTGTTCCTGATTTGATACCTCCGGAACCCTTAAAACTTCTATGCATTGCCGGGTCCACTTGTGGCTTATATGTAGTATTAGCACCACCCCTACTTATTAATTTTCCGCCACGGGTTCTGTGTTGGCTTAGTTTACTATAAATTGGACTGTTTATTAGATCAGTACCTAGTCCAGGCCTAAGTCCAGCACGAAGTTTAGGCAAGTAACCTCTCAGCAGTTCAATACCTTCTGGATCATATTCGCCCTGTGCTAAATCCAAAATCTCTTCGTCAGTGTACCCATCATCAATAAAATCTTTAATTAGATCTTTGTCTGGGTAAGAATCTTTTTCTGTGAGATCAGCATCCAGTCTGGCTGACTGAAGTATCTGGTATAGAGTATTATATTGCTCGTCTTGTTTCATCTTTAATACTTTAACACCTGTACTATTATCGCCCAGTATTTTGTTTACACGTTCTCTGTCAAACTCTAATGCGTCAACATCAAACCCACTAAGTCCTGTGCTTTGTGCGTCGTCCTGACTAACAAACTCGTCCTCAATAGCATCAAAGTCTAATGCTAATTGTTTATTTCCAGTTCTGGTGTATATGATATTCGCTAGGTCTCTGTGAGTAATCCACTCACCTGTGTTTTCAAATAGTTCTCTTAATCTCATATCATTTAAAATATTTTTTCATTACCGCCCTGCTGAATGCCTTTGCCCAAGTGCCAGAACTCTCTCTGGTTAGGACTGCGTGTGGTCAATTTTTGTTGTCCACCACTCTTCATACGGAAATTGTTACGTTTCAGGATTTTAGGTATTTTGGTTGATGTAATTGGCGAGCCATGATATACTGTCGCTATGTTTATTGCTTGTGGCTTGTCAGGATTTACCTCTGTGGGTTCTTTAGTGACTGGGTCTAGTGGTGGTCGCTTATACACCACTACCATTGTGATATTGCTTTTGGGGTCAAAAATACTTAAAGCATCTCCCATCTGAAAGTCGTTCATACCCATATAGATTAACCAGTCCAGGTCCTGTTCCAGCATACTGATAGCAGTCTCCATTTTACTGTCTGTAATGCCACGATTTACTCGTTGCTCATCTGCATGTCTGGTAGTGAAATACATTCTGCCACTACGTCTGAATACCTGTTCTGATAGTTCAATCACATCATAGTCTGATCTGATGTCTGATAAGTCCACACCCTCTATGTTCATATCATCAGGAGTATTTGTAACGCCAGTGCTTTCTATCTGTGCCTGTATGGCGTCTAGTTCTGGCCAGGGGTTTTTGAGCTGTTTAAACTGTTTTATTCTGATCAGCAATTTTTTGGCTTCAGTACTCTTCTGTATTTCATGGGCTTGTTTCTCAATATCCTGTAATCTTTTAGCCGCCGCCTGATCTGCCGGAAAACTGGGTGCCTTGTTCTGTTTATTA
>VMHT01212652.1_pt1 | contig 24542 bp, 45 predicted proteins | sample 4693611 | NCBI WGS metagenome assembly VMHT01 (sample SAMN12280063, study PRJNA550983) | marine metagenome | isolation source: seawater sampled from same location over 5 years 0.02-0.2 micron viral filtrate | place: USA: collected off the coast of southern California halfway between the port... ...
AATCCCATTTGGTGCACCCCCCCTCTCTCACTCTCACTGATACCCGTGAGGCTCTCTGAATGGCGTGCTGGCGAAAAAAACAAGCAAGGCAATACGATTAGGCGAGTATATAGGGAAATCGCTTAGAAAGGCAACGGTGCGTTATAGTTTAAAAGGTATTGTGCCAAGGGCAGAAATATATATTTTAAAGATATTCGATTGATTTGGTTAAATAGAGGGCAAAAAAAAGCCGATAATTAAACCGGCTCTTAAGTGTTTTCTTATATGTATTTGTCTATAGGTGAAGGTGACAGACTCCAAATTTACAGCTATTGATCCTTATCATTGAATAACAGATCAATGGACTGATATATAAAAATGAATCCCGCGAGTATTAATATTACTTGTTCTATATCGCTTATCATCTTAATGACTCCAATCTTTAGGGTTGCTAAGGAATTGTTCTAAATCCCGCTTTCGCTGTATGCGGTCAATTATAGCCAGTGATAGCGTTAGCGCATCATATAACGCGCGTTTACTATTAAATAACGCTATTGATTCAAAACGGCCGCTTGCATTGCCGTTAGAGTCTAAGCTATATGATTGACCAAACTGGCTATAGCAATATGCCTTGCGCCCTAGTTCTATGTTTAGCCGTTCAATTTGTGCCGCTATATCGTTTAATTTAACTCTATTTTTCATAATATCGCCCTTTAATTATAACATTAAACCGTTGATTTTAGTGTATTTAATGGTGCTATATTCCTTGAAACATAGCCGCTTACTTTACCGCGATAAACCTTTAACTGGTCAGTTTTAAACGCGGGGTTCGTAGTATTAAAAAACACCCTAAAATTTACTGTTAAGTCTAACGGATGCCGGTTTTCTTTATACTTTTCCGCGTAAGTATCAACAATCGATTGCGCGTGTTTGATGCCGCGTGATTTAAAGTTAGCGGCTATTCTTTCATATAGTCCGCCGTCAGTATGGAATACTTCAAAAACACAATAATTAAACATTTTAAAAACCCCTTTTTTGCTGGTTGTGGTGAATCTGAATCAATGCCTTTAGCCAAGCGTGTCGGGATTGCCGCTTTGCTCTCGTTAAGCCGCTTTTTTTAAGTTTAGTACGCGCCGCTTTTATTAATTGTCTGTCACTAGCATAAACGCCGCCCGCTTGTTTTTGTATTCTCAAATATTGCCCGCTAAACATAATAAAACCCCTTTTATAATAGTGCTGCTAATTTGTTTAAAGTATTTACATTAAAGAAAAAATTGCTTCTCTTTTCGTCAATTGCGCGCGCTTTCTTGTTGCTACCTTTACGTTTTAAAGTACCTACCGCGCCCGCTATATCGTTAAAACGATAATCTGTCTTATCCATATCAATTAAGGGGATTCTATTAAGCGTTTTCGGGCGTTTATATTCGCCCCTTGTTTCGGCCGTGTTGATAGCGATAACGGTATTTAAACCGCCATTAATAGCCGATGCCGTATGCTTTAACGTGCGCGCATTGTTAGCACTACCGCTAAAAGTTAAATGATAATTATTTAAATTATTTTTCTTTATATAACTAATAATTTTAGTGTAATCATAAAACCCGATATTAGGCATAGAAGCGATAAACGATAACCAATTGATATCGCTTGTACCGTTTAATCTTATCCGCAATTTGTCGCCGTGTTTTTGATAGTGGCGGTTTATTTCAATTTTTAAGCATTGTTCGAACCGTTCGCGCTCTAATGCGAATAATATAGTCCTTTTTATTTTTGCATTGTCGCCCGCCTTCATCCCTAATTGACCGCTTGATTCAAGGCAATCTTTTTTACATCCGTAAAGCTTAGCCGCCGGACATAGCGTTTTAACGGTTATACTATCGGCTGGCTTAAGGTATAAAATCCCTATTGCATAGCCTTCACCCTTTTTCGTTTTCGCGCTTGAACTAACATTAATAAGCGGCGTATCCGTGTTGACTAGGTATTGCCAGTTAACGCGCGCCCATTGCTTAGCCGCGTCCGTGAGTAATTCGCTATTAAATACCGCTCTTCTATAAAGTGAAAATTTCATTTTTAAACCCCTTTTTTATAAGTAAATAAAGACAAGGACGGGCGCAAGTATTAAAACCGCGCCCGCAATGCCCGCTAATGTATCAACAATAAAATTTTTAACAGTGTATTTGCCGTTATATGTTGCGCCGCTTTTGCTTTTGCGCGTATCGTATTTATACGCGCCGTTTTTGAAATCGCTTGTTATCATTATTCGCTAGCCTCCATAAATGAAACCGCAACGGATAAATAAGCCGCTAATTGTTCGCGGCTTATCCCGTTACTAATCATTTTTTGAATTTGCGGCTCTCGCATTAACAATTGCGGATCAACTAAAAACGAATGACAAACTTGTTCAAATTGCTGTTTTGACATTTTTAAACTCCCACGGGCAATGCCCTTTTATTGATTGAATTTCAATAATAGTCTAATAATTTCAATTAATCACCCCTTTTTTTTAAATTATCCCACTATTTAACAATTCCGCACGGCGCGACAATGTACCCACATTAAAGCGTATTTTTTATTGCTTCATTTATACGCCTAATTTTTTTGCGGCCTTTGCTGGCCTATATGGCCTTTAAAATACTGTTTAAATTTTCGCCTAAAAAATCCAAAATTTGAGAATTTTCTGCGATAAACCAAAAAAAACCCACGGCAAACCGCAAAAAAAACCACCTCAAAAAATACAAGAAAAAAGCTCCCAAAATTTCAATGAAATACCTCCCAAAATTTCAATGAAATACCTCCCAAAATTTCAGGCAGTCACAAAAATTTAGTTGGCAAAAATAATTATTTATTACAACTAACTTGCAATTGCGCGTATAAACTATATAATGTTTAAATAATTTAAAGAGGAGAGTAAGTATGACAGCACAAATTTATGACGGTTATTATGTTGAGCCGATAGAGATTAAAACTGGTTATGGTTATAGCGTTGATTGTTACGGAGATATAGATAGCGATTCAGTTATCGTTATGGCTTTTAATGATGAAAACTTTGACGGTATTTCTGAGTCTAGCTTTGACACTTGGAGTGAAGCAGTTAAAGAGTGCTCTGATTACGCAAAATCGGTAGGAACAACATTAATTCAGTTGGAGGCAGAATAATGCAATACACCACAGCCAGCCAGTACGCTAAATTTCACGGTATGAAGTCACTGAAGGAAGTAGCCGATATGACTAATCAATCGTCAGAGACTCTAATAAATTGGTACAAAAAGAAGCGCGAATTGTTCGAGGTCGTTATAGTTGGCTGCGTAGTCACTAAACGAATGAATGAGATGGAGCAGGAAGTAGATGGGGATTAAGAGAGATGCGGCAGATAACTGGTTTTCAAAATGTGTCCGTGAGCGCACTAATTACACCTGTGAAGTGTGCTTCAAGCAATATGAGCGCAGCTCAACTGGTCTGCATTGCTCTCATTACCACGGTAGGGCAAATAAATCCGTTAGATGGCACGGTGACAATGCCTTCGCCCACTGTTTCGGCTGTCATCAAAAAATGGGAGCAAATCCACACGAGTTTCAGATATGGGCAGAGAATATATTAGGCTCTGGTAGGTATGACCTACTAACTGAACGCAAGAATGATACCAATTTAGGCAAGCAGTTACATAAAGATAATAAAGCAGGTTTAATTGCTAAGCACTATAAAGAGCAACACGCCATATTGTCGGAAAAGCGGGCAGATGGTGAAACTATGTACTTAGACTTTGAGGAATACTCGTGAGCGCAGTAAATAAATTTAGAGAAAAGCAAAAAGAAAAGGGCAACGCAGAAGTGCGTGGTCTATATTGTAAAAAAGAATGTCACAAAGACATCAAGTCACACATTAAACACATTTTAAGATTACACGACAAAGGGATAACCGATGAGCAAATCCGTAGTAGACTGGCTAGAATTGATCTGGAAAATTGATCTACCTAGCAACTCCAAATATGTAGCAAGTTACCTTAGAACTTATATGAATATGAAGCGCGACCTTTGCTGGCCGTCAGTTGGTCGTATAAGCAAAGAAACTGGGCTATCTGAGCAAACAGTAAGGGCGCACATCAAGAAGCTAGAGGCGGCTGGGTGGCTTACAGTAGATAGAAGTGAAGGTGGGCATAGTGGCACAACAAATCGCTATAAAGCGACCATACCTGATACCCCTGCAACCATTGCACCCCTGCAACCATTAGACCCCACCCCTGCAACAGTTGCACCCCTACCCCTGCAACCATTAGAGGGGAATAAACAATACAATAAACAAGTAAATAAACAATTATTAAATAAAGAGATTCCTGATGAGTTAGCTGCGGCTGCAACTGCGTACTGGCTCAAGAAGGGCGCGAGCCTCGATATGGAAGAACAGTGGCTGTTATTTACTTCTCATCATCAAGCTAAAAAGACTAATGTTCACAACTACGCGGCGGCTTGGAGAACGTGGTACGTCAATGCCGTTAGATTCAATGCTAATCGACCTGAGAAAAAGGAAAAGGTTTTCAATAGATTACAAGATGATTCTTGGGCAAATGGCTTTATTGATAAATAATTTAAAATAAAGTTTGACAAATGATAGATATGCGCGTAATCTTATAAACATCAAGTCATCAAATGCAAAGGGAGCATAAAATGATAAACGATAACCCAGCACGAGTAGCACCTCCAGAGTCACCAGTTGAGCCAGACCTTAGAAAGTTGAAGTACGATTTTCTACACGATTATCTCGACAGCGATAATACTGACTCTGCTTTCCACGAAGCCTTAGAAGATCACATTTTTGAGAGCGGCTTAATCCACCACTGGTTGCGTAAACTATACACTCATAAAGCTGACCAAGTGCAGCTGGATATGCAAGACGTTCTTAGTGATTTTGTATCAGACTATATTGAGGCGAAGCTATGAAAACTAAAGAATTGAAAGGCGCGTTAGTTGATGAATCTATCGGTGACGCTCACTCTCACAAAGAGTGGGCTGGCTGGTTGGAAGCAAACCTAATGTCGATGATGGCCGATTACGCTAGAGAAGCTGGTTATCCGAATGGTTATGAGTTCGGTAAAGGTATGGAAGCAATGGCTCTTGAGATATGGGAGCTAATGAACGATAAGCATCAAGAAGAAGGAGTACCATTCTAATGGCTATGTATACTTGCGATAACTGTAATGAACTGAAAGACGATGACTGGTCGCCCTGCACCGCTACTAAAACGATGGACTGGGTTTGCGAGGATTGCTTGCCCGAAGTTGAAGAAGAAGAAGATGAGCAGACCAGTTAAATTTACTCCTGCTACATTTCAGCACAGAGGGACTGCCTACCAAAAACATCACGATCGAATGATAGGCGGCTCAAGAAGATTTATAGCTAACGAGCCTTGCCCGATATGCGGAGATTATCTTAGAAAGTGGAGAACGCAGAGAGAAGATCAAAAAACGTCAGCTTGTGTTAGCTGTACACAGGAAGCAAAAAACAAAAAAGCAGATAAAGTTAAATGCGATAAACGCAGAGCAATTGAAGAACACCAAAACAAAATGGGAGATTACGATGACTATTTATAAAAAATTAGCAACAGCTAGAACCAAACTTCAATCTATGCCGCTCAAGAAATCAGGGCATAATAAGTTTGCTGGTTACAACTACTTCGAACTAGGTGACTTTTTACCTGCCTGTAACGATATATTCGCAGACCTAGGCTTATGCGATGTTATTAGATTTGGTATAGACCAAGCTACACTCACTGTCTACGATACTGAGACAAGCGAGAGCGTAGTATTCAGCTCACCAATGGCATCAGCTAATCTAAAAGGCTGCCACGATATTCAGAATCTAGGCGCGAGCCAGACCTACTTACGCAGATACTTATGGCAAACCACTATGGGTATGGTTGAGCACGATGCGCTAGACGCTTCTAAGCCCGACCAGCCTAGCCGCGAGGAGTTATGTGCTAATGCGGTACACGCTCACATTGAATCGCTAACGTATATCCGAAGAATGTTAGGCGACCCTACACCTGAAAATGTTGCACTAGCTAAAGAAGCATTCGGTGAGATACCTGATGCTGACCAGCGAGCTATGTGGGTTGCTCCAACTAAATGCTCTACTGCATTCTTAACAACCGAGGAGCGTAGACTGCTTAAAGGCGCGTGAGAATATCTGACGACCTAAAGATGAGGATAGTTAAGATGCTGCACTTTACACAATTAACTTATTCTGAAATATCACGCTCGATAGGTGTACGAAGAGAGGTAGTTTATAAGGTCGCCAAAGATGCTCTACAAGATAAGCCACTAACCGATGAGGAGCTGGCTTGCACGAACGTAACTAAAGGCTTTATGAATTATTTAGAGAGAAATAGAAATGAGTGATGATAAAGTACTTGATAAGTTAGATTTAAAGGAATGGGAAAGCCTGTTTAAGTTAAGAGATGCTTGGATTAAAAGCGATGATGTAGAGCCAGAAATAGCAAGCGATCTTTTTTATACTACGGCTCGGTATTTAGCGAATAAGCAAGGGGCTAGGAGAGATGGATGATGAGGATTGGTTCGAGGTTATTGTTGGTTTAATAATAATTGGTGTCGGTTTTATTTTTATAATTCAAACTTTACATTAAGGAGTAAGAAAATGAGCGAAGAAAATTCTGTATATATTGCACTGGCGTTAATGTTTGTTTCAGTAGGCGCGTGGTTTACACATATTATCCACTGTCTTATCCACGCTAAGTATCTTTTACTTATTGCTGGAGCGTTTATGTTCCCTGTTGGAATCATCCACGGTGTCGGCATTTGGTTTGGGGTTAGCTGGTAATGGGTACTAAGGGTATTGATCAACGCCCTTATGATCGAGATAAATTTAATAATAACTTCGATGCAATTTTTGGTAAGAAGAAAGAAAAAAAAGAGGAGGTGAAACTTGAACGAAGAAGTAATACAGGAAGGCGATCTTATGATCGCAATAAAGAAAGCACCTGATGGTGAGTCGTATTTTTTATTAATATCAACCGACCAGACAACAAGTATTTTTGATGTCGGTGATAAAGACGACCTAAAAGCATTGGGTGAGATATTTTTAAATCTTAGAAATTCAATAATTGATATAACAAGGGAGTTACATTGATGCTTAATTTAATAGATGCAGAAGTGCAGTTTGAAGAAAGAAAAGAGCAAGCGTTTAAAGAAAAACAAAAAGTCACTCAATACAACAGGGTTAAGCAGCACTTAGAATCAGGTAAGACGCTAACAAGATTAGAGGCTTTAAATGATTTAGGTATCTTAAACCCAACCGCACGAATATCAGAATTAAGGGCAGATGGAATACCTGTAGAAACAAGAATGGTTGGTGTTTATAACCGATGGGACGCGAAAGTTAAGGTTGCCCAGTGGTTTATAACCCCACCAGAAAACCCCTTAGTAAGACGTACTCGCAGCTAGGCAGCACTTCCTTGCGCTGCCGCTGGTCAGCGTTACCTAGCAACCAGCAACCTTATTAATTAACTAAAGAGAGTATAACTATGCAATACGATGATGATAACAAAGGTGCACTATGGCCCGCCAAAGACCGAGCTTCTGATAAGCACCCACACTTCACTGGTAAAGCTATGGTGGGCGGGGTTGAGTATTATGTTTCAGGCTGGAAGCGCGACCCTAACGGCAACCCCAAAGCACCTTCGGTTAAGTTTAGCTTCAAGGCCGTAGACGAAGTTAAAGCGAAAACTATGCAACAAGTACCACAACAAACGCAGCCAGCTCAGGCAGCACCGATTGATTTTGATGATGATATTCCGTTTTAGAGCCTTCTGCGGAGCTGGAAGATACCCAGCGGGGTTATGGTGACGACCTCTGATAATAAGTCACCACAATTATAAAAGGCATTTAATAAAAGGTGAGCTAATGTGCGTGAATTTATAATTAACACAGATAATCAAGATTCTGTTGATGATTTTGTTAGCTATTTAGATGAAACCTTGCAAGGCAGTGGCTTACTTAAAGTCACTGTTAAGCAGGTTAAAGACAGGTCACTGTCACAGAATGCTTTACTCCACATATGGTTTAGAGAGTACGCAGCAATGCGCCTTAATAAGCCCCTCAAGAAGATTACTCAAGACGATACCGATTCTATTAAGTTACTTGTTAAACAAGCCTGTTACGGTGACACGAAGTACGACTGGCTATGTCAGCGTATTACTAATATAGACACTGGTATCTCAGCTTTTGTTTTAAGGTCTACCAGTAGATACGACAAGGGCGAAATGTTTATGTTTATGGAGTGGTTTCAGGCGTTCGCAGCACAAAAAGGTTTATTACTTGAATCAATGGGTGAATACGGGAGATTAAAAGATGAAACCAACCAGTAGAGATAAATGCGAAAGTTATAAAGATATTTGCGAGGTCAGGTTCTTACTTTATATGGCGTACCAGTGCGACAGTGTGACAGAAAAGAAAAAGTTAATTGATGACGCTATGATTAAGGTTGACGCTTATATCTGGGAGGATTTTGCGGAGTACCGTACTAAATGAGATATGCGAGCCACTACAAAGATGACCCTAACGAAGATAGAATAATCGCTCACGCTTGTAAGGCTTGGAAGTGCCAAGCGAGAAAAATCCCACCCCATTACGTTTTAGACTTCGCTATGCTGCGTAAAGGTCAGATAGTCGGCTTTGTTGAAGTTAAGAAGCGACACTTCCACTACGATAAATTCCCAACAACAATTATCCCATTCAATAAAATAATTAAGGCTAAGGATATGCTCAGGTTCGGCTATCCGTCATTCTTTATGGTTGAGTGGAACGATAGAGTGGGCTGGGTAAACCTAGACAGTAAGCCTGAAAAGATAACCGTGGAAGGCCGTACAGACCGAGGCAGACCCGATGATATACAGCCTATGGCGCATTACAGTATAGAACAGTTTACTTTTCTGAACTGCCAGCCAGTTGATTAGCTACGTCAATAGCTCGCTGACCTACTTGGTCGGCGTATCGGCTGTTAAGTAACTCAGCACCAGCTAGGTCGAATTTACCCGCTTCAATGTGAGCGATTGTCTTTTTGAATTGCTTAAACTTCGATAACCCCATATTAAATACTAGGTTGATGATCGCCTCTTTACGCTCTGGCGACAATTCAGCAAACCACTCAAAGTTAGACCAGCACTGCCCAGCTACGCGAGCAATATCATTTTCTAGCAGGTAGGTGGCTTCCTCTTTTGATATTCCTACGTCATCGAGGTTGCGACCGACACCAATAGTTAATTTATTGGCTGTACACTTATAAGGCTCTAACTTTAAGCCTTCGTGAATTATTAATTGTTTAGTTAGTCGTTCTTTATTAATCAATGGAAAAGCTCCCAAAATCTAATAGAAAAGCTCCCAAAAATTAGGAATCTTCTTTTGTATGACTTGCGCCAAAGTAAAATGAAGTAATTGCCGAGACAACACCACCCATATAACCTAAAACCAAGCTAACAATAGTATCGCTATTAGCGTCAGGAGGCTGAATGGTAACAAGAAATATATAGCCCACAAAACCGATAAGCGAGACAAGGGCAACAATTCTAGGTGTCCAATCTCCTTTATGGGCTTTTCTTGCGTCTTGTACATCTTTCGCTTCCAGTGCAAAGATGTCAACATCCAGTTCTGCCATTTTACTTTCAAAATCAAGCTCCGCTTTTTTAACCTCAACAAGTTGCTCTGGTGACGCAGTTTGTAACGCTTTCTCAATACTTTTAGGGTCATTACTGCAACCTAAAGCCTTAGCAATAGCAGATGCGGCAGCGCCACCTAAAGGGCTACCTAGCGCAGTGCCAAGTACAGGCGCAACAGCACCGATAATCCCCTTAATCGCTCCAAAATTCATTTCTTTTTAGCCTTCTTCATTGGTTTAGCTTTTTTCTTCTTTGGCGCTGGTGGGCGACCAACTTTAGAACCGTATGTACCTTTACCTTGTGGCATCACTCAATCTCCTCAATCTCAGTATTACTAATAATTAATGTTGTTTTGGCCCACTCTATAGCGCCTACAATCTCGCCATAAGTGAGTAAGCCTTGCTCTGCGTATTCGTCAATGAGAGCAATTATATCGTTATAGAAGTCATCTGTAGCCGCATTACGATAGCTATAGTTGTTGTGCTTAGTTAAATCTTTAACGTCAGACATTATAACCTCTCAGTAGACCGCCTTACCTCACCCTTTTCTTTATCGAGAACTAACAGGCACATAGATTGACCACTCACATAACCGCTAGAATCGTGCCAAGCATCAGACGGCGGTAGACCTGCGAAGCTCTCGGTTATTGTTTGACCGTAGGTTTCGCGGCTAATTTGCTTACTGTGTATGTGGCCGTGCCAACACATTCTATGCGTGCTTGCGCCCCACTCTTCAGGGTATCTGGCTGCAAAATACTCAGCCATTTTAGCGTGTTTAATAGTGTCACCGTGAGTAACCATAAAGGCTGTTTTGCCGTGTTGGTACACCCAGCATACAGCAGGTGACATTTCTATTGTAACTCTTTTGTTGTTTCTCCAATAGGCTTGTTGCTGTGCTTTTAACGCCATAGAGGTTATAGCATCGTGATTTCCGCGACAGTGACGCACTATAACCTTGTTAAAACGCTTCAGAGCCTCTTCTACAATAAACGACATAACCTCAAGCCCTATTAGGAAAACGTGCTCCAGACGGCCATCAGTGTCCAATGGAGTGCCTTTAGTGGTCGTTCCTGTGTAAGTATCGGCGTGGTAATAGTCGCCTAGCTGGTTAATTACGATTGTGTCGCACTCAGGCGCATTGTTCATTAGGCGCATAAATACTTCTTTGTGGCGGCTTGCAGCAATCTTACAGTCGTAGTTGTCACCCGAGATGTCATCGTGAGCCAGCATACCGAAGTGAGCGTCACCGATATTAACAACGGCAAGCTCTTGATCTTTCAGCTTTTTCTTTGGTTTGGGTATTTTAGGTGATTTATTTTTGTGATCTTCTAAGAACTCATCGAGGGCGTTCTTAATACTTTGTATCTGATCTTCTTGCTTCAAATTGGTCTTGACCCACTGGGCTTTGACCTGACCATCTTCGGAGTAGAGTGTTGAAGTGCCTTTTACTAGGTGGGTGCTTGGCGCTGTGTGTATCATATCGTGGTTAGGTGAGTAGCCCTGCCCTGCTGCTCTACGAATAACTACTCTTTTATGGGATTGTACGGCAGACCTTGTAACACCTAGTATTTCTGCACTTTTATTTTCTGACACACCTTCGAGATATAGCTTTATTACTTCTCGCTGCCTGTCCGTGGTACAGTAATCTAATAGCTTCTTTTCCATAATTCCACCCTTGGGATTGCTTAAAGATTATTTCTTTTTAGACTTCTTAGCTATATCTGCATCAGCTTTTCTAGCTCCACCTTTACCTGACACAAAACTATTAACTCTACCCATAGCCCAAGCTGACATAGGTACGTTTCTTGAGCCGCTGGAAAGGTATGCGCCTTGACCTCTACGGTAAACTTTTTCTAGCTGGCTAGGAGTAAACTTTGTTCCATCTGCCTTTTTCTTTAGAGTAGCTTTAACGCTTGCGCTTAGTGGTTTTCTTGGCGGTGCTTTTTTTGCTGGCATTTTTTGCTGTCCTCGATTTTTCAACTGCTTTTAAGTCAATGAATTCACCAGCAGCATACTTTTTGGCTGTACGTTTAATCTCTGCCGCTTTCTTGGCTTTATTCTTAGCACCTGACAGGTACTTCTTAGCAACGCCTGTCTTTTTATCTTTTGCTACCTTTCTGAATTTAGCCATTACCACTTAACCTTGTCAGCCCAATAAGCCGCACTCATCTTACCCTTGGCTATGTTTTTAGCGTGTCGGGCTTTAAATGAGGCTCGTTTAGCTTTATCTGCTGCACTCTCACCCTTTCTAGGTGGCTTGGTATCTGCGCCTTGTTGCCCAAATCTAATAAGTTTAGTCTCACTTCCTGATTTCGCAAGTACAACGTGCGATTTAGTTGGGTGACTAGGAGTGCGTTTAGGTTTATTAAAGCCTGACAATTTGTTTTTAGTTAGTCGTGGGTCTTTAGTAGCCATAGTATTATCCTAGCGGAGACGAGTTGCTTCTTTCAATCTTATAAATAACCCTTTCAATCTTGCTTTCCAGATTGCTAATTCGGCTTTTATTGACGCGAACGCCGCTTTGAATTTCACTTGTATCCGTTTCTTTGATTCCACTAATCTTTGTTTCAACATTTTTTATATTCCCCTCAATTGTTGCTATGGTTGCTTGGATATGCCCTATATCGCTATTAGACTGCGTAACCTCTAGGGTTGTCAAACGCTTCTCTAAGCTGCGTATTTCTTCGACATTATAAATCTCAGCCATCTTGCCCTCGAGGGCTTCTAGCTTAGTTTCCATTGTGACAAACGAAGCTACAACGCCAGCGAAGGCTGTCGCTATTCCAATCCAAGTGCTTATTTGTTCTGCTTTCATTACGGTAACATCTCTATATCGTGGTCAGGATAAAACTCACCCTGCATATTTGTATTTACTAGCCAAAACTCATTCTCTACACCCACTACTTCACCAGCCCAAGCTACGTTAAGTTGGTTTAAGTACATCTGGTCTATGTTTACGGATGCGGAATCGTAGAATGCCTGAACAGTATCGGAAGCCTGTGTGACAAAGGTCGTTGATTCAATTATCGCCCCTGCATACTGTTCAAGCATATTCTTTGTGCGACTAGCCACAACCATTCCTTCTATGCTGGCTGCGTAGTTGTCGCGGGTTTCTTGTTTGATTGATCTCAGGTCGTTATCGGTAGCATACTTTTCCATACCGATCTTAGTTGACTCATCGGCAACTTCTATTTCGGCAGCGATAGCGGTAACAGCAGCCATTTGCTCTGCTTCCTCTATCATTGCATTCTTTTGATTCTCGAACTCGACTTGCTGACCAATTATCTGATCTTGTATTAACAGACCAGTAAGGTGCTCTTGAGTGGATTGTTGTAAGGCAAGATCATAGGCAGCATTAAAGGAGTCAAGCTGCTCTTGAGTAACGTGGTATTCGACACCAGTGTCGGGGTCAACGATGACACTAGCACCAGTGACCATATTTTCAGCCATTTGCGAGATAAAATTGTTAGCCTCACTTCCGATGAGGGAATTTATTACGGCTGTGTGATCTTGAAGCTCTGTCTGGCTTTTCGCGGTAAACGACAGGGCGATCAGGGACAGCATCAGGGCGATTTTTGTAGAAAGTGTACGCATCTTGACCTATTAGTCCTTGGTTTGTGGGGCAGGGTGTACCCGATTCATATAATGCCCACCATACTCGGTGATCTTGGCACATTATAGATACAGCCCCCACTTTCAAGCCTAATGCCTGTAGCTGCTTACTGAGCTTCAATAGCTCACAATTATTATCTCGCACTGGATTACCTATAGCAAGACCAAACATTTGAGTTTGTACGCCAGCGCCACCAGAAAACACACATACGTCCTGATTATACGCAGGTGAGCTAGGGGCTACAGCCGTATTGACTACAGCGCCCTCTTGAGTAACGGTCGTAGTCGTCCTGTTATCAATGCTCTCGGCACTCTGCTGGTTATTAGACCCAAAGTCACCTACTGTGGCAGCCTGTTCCTCTTGTGCGCTAGATAAATTTGAGGATAGCAATAACAACAATAACAGGAGCAAGTGAGCACCCGATAACTGTTTTATAAAGTCCATCTAACTTATCCTCTAATCTATCTAACCTAGTGCCGCGTTCCTCAAGTATGGCGACAATGTTTTTATATTGAACAGCGCATACCCTCTCGTGAGTCTCTATACTAGTGAGCGCCTGCTCAATTTTCTTTTCCATTTCCTTATCCATTATTAAACTATATCCCGAATCAGACCTTGCCCTTGCACAAAAGGATTTCTTTGTGATGATAAGGTCACAAACAGGTCGGCGTGTTCTTCAATCGTTTGAGTGTAGCCAATCTTCTTCTGGTTTGTGTTTATTTCAGTGTCTTGAACCACTCCATAAACCCCAACGTGAGCCTCAGATTGTGCACCTTTAAAAATTAAAGTGCCTTCTGTTACTGTAAAGTTACCAATTTCAACGTGGCAACTCCCAATCATCGTGAAAATGTTTTCAGCATAGTTTGGCGAAAAAGTAATGCTTTCACAATCTGTTGCTGATCTGTGGTTTGTGGTTGTAAATGATTCAACAAAACCAGTGGAACAAATCACACCGCACCTCGCTCCACCAGTTGCAGTTGAGTCAAGTGTTGCAACAACATCAGCAGTCATTGCGCCAGCAGCAGAAACATCAAAGATTGCAGCTATAGTTGCCCTCGCGAACGTGTCAGCAGAAACATCAATTAAATGTGTTCTAATTGCGCTTGCGTTACCAAAGGTCAAATTTGTCAGGGTTCTTGCAGATTCAGCCAATGTCAATGCAGCCAAGATGATGACAGTGTTTGCTTCAGCAGGGATGACAACATCTTCAAAAGTTCTGTCAACCCCTGTGTTGCTTGTGGCTGCATAATCTGTTGACTGTGCATTGATTATTGTGGGTTTAGGCATTGTAGCTTCCTCTCGTTAAGTTATGGCGCTCTATTCTCACCAATCCAGACTTGGCTTGTGCCGATACCTGCTGTTTGGTTTGAAGCCGAGCCACTTGCAACAAAGAAGGGAGTTAAAACAATTTCTTTAATAGTGTCTGCCGTAAATGATTCAATCAAAGTCCAATGAGTACCCTCAACACTACCCCATAGGTATACAGTTGTATCACCGTAATCTACCTGAAGTATTCCTGTATCTGAGTTTATGGGCTTAAAATTTGACCCTGCTGTTAGTTTTGCCATTTTGCTTTACCTGTCTGTTAATTTGTTAATAAGTGTCTGGTAGAGATTGTATATTGTATGTATCTGAGCTTGGCGTTTTAAGTCTTTGTATGCCTAAATCGTGTTGAGCATCGCCCATAGGGTTAGATGTGTAAATGAATATATAAGCATTCCCACTAGTAAAGGTGCTTGATGTATTGCCATCAACGGAAGCAATTTTAATTTTATCACCTGCTGCAAAAGTTAATTGATACCACGTTGAAACTGTGGTGACGCTTGCTGCTGTGGTTTGTATAACTGAGTCATTCTTATACAATTTAATCTGTACAGAGGAAGTGGAATTGCCGATAGAGACTAGGTGTACGGCATAACTACCACCTCTACCTACAAAATACTCAGTTGACGGAACATCTGCGTTATTTTGGTTACCAGAGTTGTAGTCTCTTTTTCTAACTTTTGCACGAAAGACCGCAGTATCTTTAGTTTCAGCGTTAGAAGTTGACTGTACTAATGCTGCTGGCTTAACTCTAGGCGCACTACCTTCACCCTCTGTTATAGCGGTTTGGTTGTCTTTAAGGGCTTGCATTAATGGCTGCGTTATTGGAGCGCCAGCCTCAACCTCTGAGTTTCCTATGTCTCTATATGTAGCCATTAGTATATATCCACTGCTAGGTTTTTAGCGTGTGCTTTAATAAAAGTAGCGCCGCCACTACTCTTATCTTTTTTAACCTCTATTCCGCCCAAGCACTCAAAGTCAGAAAAGGGATTACTAGTATATATGTAGCAGTGCATATACTCGTATGATGAGCTATTACTTGCCGTTCTTAACTCAAAGTAAATTATATCACCGAGATTAACATTTATTACATACCACGCATTATCACTGGTGGAGGAATCAACCTCTATATCATTTACATAAACACGAGAGCTAGTGGAAGAGTTATCTACTTTATATAGATGTACAGCATACGAGCCACCTCTATTAGCCTTCCAGCGAGTTGTAAAAACATTATCCTCGCAGCCGTTACTACCTCTCCTTTGAACCAATCTATATGCAACTAGCCTATCTTTAGTTTCTGCATTACAGGTTGAGTCCTCTAAACTTTCGATTTTAAAGGGTGGTGGAGTATCGCCAGTTTGCGAACCCTCGGCGGTAGCTAAAGGATTCAATCTCAGCTTATCGAATAACTGCGAAGTTAATTCGGCATCAACACGCACATCATTTTCATTTATATCTCTATAATCTGTCACGTTTCAAAAATCCCAAAAGCTGATGCTTTATAATGCTGCGAGTAGCCAGTAGTGCTTTGTCTGTTTATTTGACCAATACCTGTTGTTTCAAAAAAAGAATTACTACTGTGCACCCTGACCATAGCGTTATAGAAAGAGTGAGTGCCAGCAAGACCTTCTGCCCTAACAGTTAATATATCGCCTATATCAAAGTCTGCGCTAAGGTCGTCTGGTATACCGTCCCACTCAAAGGTGAAACTTTGGCTAGTAAAAAATTGTGCGCCATTACGAAAAAGTTTAATCTTAACATTTGGAACATCCCACGCTCCAGCAACGATATTTATATTATAAGTTCCTGCGCGTCTAAATGTATAACCTAAGGAATTTAGGTCATTATTTGTGCCACCGAAGCCATACAGGTCGCCATTATAGAACTCAATACTTGTAATTAAGTTATCGTTACCCATATCAGTATAATCTGTATTTGTAGGAAAACCACCAGTAAGCGTATTTCCTGAACCATCATTTATACTTTCATCTAAAGCCACCATCTGTATCTTTGGTGCGCCACTTTCCGCTTGGTTTATCGCCTCACCATTATCTCTCAGCGCGACCATAAGCGCATTATCTACTGGTGCGTCTACTGATACCTCTGAATCTGCTATAGTTCTATAAGCCATCTATGCCACCGTATAAGTTTCTTGACCACCAGACATTCTAGGTCTTTTTGTAATTCTTAACTGCAACCCTATACCAGTTCCACTACCAGTTCCCTGTACTATCTCTGTCCCAGTATAACCATCGTGGTCAGAGTCGGGATAAGCTAGAGCGGCAGTGTTAGATGTTACAGCAGTAATCGAAGTAATCTCACCACCTGTTTGCGAGTAGGTGACGGCTAAATTTCTACCAGCACCCGCTGGTGTAAATGTTATTGTCTCTCCATCACCAAAATTTTGACCGCCATCAACAATAGAAACCGTTATATGGTTTGCATCTGATAAATAAGTATTGGAAGCTCTTACCCCTGTGTACGGGTCGTTTTCAGTACCAGCCCCGCCACCAGTAGAAAATGCAGCTACATTATCAGCGGCAATACCAGCCACATTTAAAGTGGCAAATCTGAACTGCTTAGACTTTATGACATAGCACTGTTTAGAGCTGTCAAATTTATTTGAAAGAACTTGCATCTCAGTAGTTGTAGGGATTCCATTAAAATCAACTATGTGCTTTGTAAGCAAAAAGAAATGGTCACCTGTGTATAGCTCCTGCTGAGAGGCATCAACTTTAAATGTAATAGTCTTGGGGGTGTTTTTGAATCTACTAAGAATCCTTTGCGATACACTTGTTGCGGTTGATGTATCAGTAACCCCATAAGCGTAAATAGTTTTGTTTGACTCTTTGCCGTACTCAATAGGTAGCTCGCCATCTGAATCAATAGCTACATAAAGATTTTTAAAACTTTTTGGCTTATCTCTATCATCGGTATGGTTGCGCATATTATAGTAATAATAGACGCGAGAAACTCTATCTTTTTCAGAGTTAATAAATTTTAAAGAGTCCTCGATAATTGTATCGTCAGTAATTGTAGGTATTACACTGCTATCCAGCTCTGGAGTTTCAGCCCGCATAACTATCTGGCTTGTTATGTCATCGTAAAAAAAGTTTACTCCGACCATTGATGCTAATTGCGATAGTTGCTTATTTACCTCTTTAGGCTCAGAAAATATAGCATCTATCCTGTATACGCTTAACCAGTTTGTCTTTTCATCTACCCAAGAATACTCGCCGCCCGACTGATTATTTATAGCTGCCGCAGGAACTCCAGCTTGATTAACTAACAAATCATAAGCTGCATCATTAATAGTGACTGCTGTACCGCCGCCATCGTACTGACCAAAGAACACGCATTTTTGTACTGTGTCACCTGCATCGTAAGCCTCAGTGTTACCTTTTGTACCCCACTCATTTCGACCTGTTATATCTAATGCAGCTTCATTACCGCTTACATCTACTCTATAAGCTAAAATTTCATCATTAATCCTAACAAAGCCTGTGGCGTTATCTGCACCAAACTCAGCAACAACTTTAGCTTTGTCTGCGGCCACCGAACCAACTAGGGCTACATCATCGAATTTTAAATTAATATGATTATGAGTCGAGGTATTTAAAGTCTGACCCAGTGAGAAGCTAGAAGGCATTGGCACTTTAGCTTTTAACTCATCAGCTAGAGTCATCGGGTCTTTACATTTAATACTCAACATATCGTTATCAAGCTGCATACCATCTATGATGTATTCTTTCTTTCCATCGTAGATTTGTAGGTTGCCCTCAAAGTCTATATACCCATCGTATATTTCTATAGGTCTATTAATATAATGTGGGTTTCTTTGTATTAGCTTTTGGAAGAAAGTACCGTTCTCTAGCGCAATAATATCTCTAGTTGCTGAATATAAATCAACATCTGAACCAGTTGATATGAAATCCCTTAGTTTTATAGATATATTGCCGCGAAGTGAAACACCTTTTGTTGGCACAATCTCAACTGGCGCACTGTTTATAGACACTAACGCTGGGTGTGTATTTGGTAGCTGACCTGTTAGCGTATTGCCTACCTCACTTGTGAACGTGTAGACCTGCTTGCCGTTAGTATCGACTCTGTAGTTGGTCAAGTCTTGGCAAGTGTGTCTTGTGTTATAGCACTCGCTACCAGTAGCGCCATTCGCTGTACAAATAGAAAGACCTCTATTGCTACCTGTTCCTGTTACTCCATAAACATTATCACAAAAGTCTAAATACATTTTGACGACTTGCACTGGTCGCCTTGGTGATAACTTGTGCGCCCCATTGAACAAAGAGATTGCGTAAGCGGTCTGCTCGTAATACGGGTTCACTGGGTCTAGTGGTATCTTGTACTTTTGTGAAAGGTACGCTAAACACCGCGCCCTATTTTCGCCATCAAGAACCTTGTCAAAAACTAGAAGCTCGTGCAGTGTTCCAGCACTCTTTAAAGAAACGTACGGATTGGTATTTACGTTTTGAAATATAGTCCAGCGATAGTTACCTTGCGGGAAAGCCGCCTCAGCAGTGTTATTCATCCCAGTAGAATACGCGCCATCTAACGCCCTTAAATTACCGCTTTCATTTACTGGGCCAGCCTTTAACCTAACGTGATAAATGTGTGGTACGTTTTCGTCAGTGTTGGTAAAAAAACTACTGTCTTGACCGCCTGTGGTTTTATATCTTACCCCAGCAGAAACAGTATGGTCGCCTGCGCCATCTTGTGAAAAATGTATATCATTCGTTCCACTGATATCGTCTAAGCCAATGAATGATATATTATTGTAATTCCTTGTGCGTATAGCGGCTGCAAAATAAACATCAATCTCGGTAAAGGTATCAGTAAGCACTTCACTTTCTAGGCTATCCAGCCCCGAGGATTCTACGCCAGCAGATACAACTCCTCCCATTTCCCGCACTTTAGTAACAGTAAAAATACAATTTGTATTGCCGCTGTTCTGGTCAACTTTCTCTACTAAAGTATCGCCTACCTTGTAACCATAGTTGCCGCTTATACTTAGAACCTCAGTTACCGCACCATTGACTACTCTGTAATTAACAAAGATTTTATCGCTGCCTGTGCTTGGCGAAACTGGTTCTAACTCTATATCAAGATGCACGCCACCATTACCAGCACCATAACCCGCACCACCAGAAACGCTCATCTCTACAGCTTGGTTTAAAACGTGTTGAGGATTGTTATATGCAGGGAATGGGTAAGCTGTGAACTTTACATTTCTTTTACTTTTATCTTTCCAATCCTCAAACGGTATACCCTCAACTGGTCTGCTATGGGAGTTGTTACCATTGGGGTCATTACCATCTAACCATAAAGCTAGATTGTCATAAACGTGGTGTGGGTTCCAGAGCCTACTCACGACATATAACCCAGTGCACTAAAGCTCCAGTTAATTATGGTCGGTGATGTGAATCTAGGCTGCGCCATTGACTTATCAATAGTGCAAAAATACATCTTATCTCTTTCCGCTTTTTGCTCTGCGAGAGTTCCAGACTTGCTTCTATTGTGCATTATAAAAAATGGGTGTCTAGATGCGTAATAGCCTACTAACTCAACCAACGGAAAGTTTTTTGTTTCACCGTTTATAGTGCTTTTAGTGTAATCATCTAAAGCAGAAGCCTGTTTAGTATAATTAAGAGTAGAGTAAAGGTCGGCTTCACTGTATTGATTAAGATTAATTTTTAACTTCTGCGGAACTTTTCTAACATCACTTAATAAAGGATTACCTTTATTGTTACGCTTCATAGCGTTTTCTTGTGTAGCAAAAAAGGGCGGAGTGTAGGGCGCTGAAATCTCTATACCCTCATTGACCCACATCCCCATCGAAAGAATAGAAATGTAAGAGTCTGAATCCCAGCCTATTGTGGTAATCTTTATGCGCCTACATAAAAAAGAGGTAGTATCAGTAAAGTTAGCCCCGAACACTTTATATGAATTATCCGCTGGCTTATAAGTTGATGTATAAACATCCGTACCGTCAAAAAAACCACCATCCACATCACCAGACGTATTAGCATCGAACTCAATTTTGATACCTTGGTCTTTGGTTAAGTTATGACCGTATATTGCAAAGCCGTTCATTATTTTTTGAGCATCAAAAGTAATAGTGATAACAGCTTGTCCACCACTAACTTTAAATGACGTACCTGCATTATCATCAATACAGTTTACAAACTCATAACCAGTTTGCTCAGTAGCACCAGTAACCGCTATCGTAGGCTTAGTTGTCTTGCGCCAGTATTCGTGGTGCAGTTTGTTTTCTACTAAAATTGCTCCAGACATTATGAACCTACCAATGCGTTAATTTCTAAGCCATCTTCAGTGGCTTCGTTTATAGCTTCTATGATACGTCTTGCACCCTCTGGGTCAATAGAGCCGTCTACTGTTACGTTTATAGCTTGTGGTGCTTGTGTTATTTCATCGTTAGCCGCTGGTTGTACTGGCGCTGTTTGAGCTGCTTCCGCTCCACCACCACCACCACCGCCACCACCGCCACCACCGCCTCCGCCGCCGAGTCTGCCTGCCGCAGATGCAACGATGGCCGCAGCCCTTATTCCACCAAATACTTTTTCTTGTGCTGCCGCTGCCGCTGCTCTCGCAGGAGCGTCTGGAGTTGGAAGACTAAGTTGCGATTGTGCTGCTAGACCCATATTTACAGCAGTTGTTCTCGCGTTATCCGCAAGAGCCATACCTGTTTCAGCAACTATTATTGCTTTTCTGATTGTTTTACTCTTACCAGCAAATACACTTAAAAGCTGTATACCAGCTTGTACGCCTCGCCTTCTTGCGTCATATTCAAACTTCTCTGCTTTCTTTGCATCTGTTATTTTCTTTTTATTAAACTCAGCATCTGCAAGCCTTTCTTTTTCTCTTCTAATTGCAGCTAACTCATCTAATCTTCCATATTTAAGGACTTCTGCTTCATACTCAAGTTCCGCCTGAGCGTAAGCGGTTTCAAGTCTTAGTGCATCAGCTTCTGCAATATCACCCTCTTCTCGCATCCTGCTTTCTTTCATTAAATCTTCTTTAATCTGTAATTTATTCCTTACTAATTCCATTTCGGCAGCAGCTTCAGCCTTAATTTCAAGTTGCTTTTGCGCTGCGGCAGCTTTTACAGCCTCTTGCGCCTTTTCTTCTTCGGCTATCTGATTTTTTAGCTGCTTTATTCTTTTCTGGACTGGGTCTTCTACGTTTTGCGTTCTACCACCTACAGTAGAAGATACACGCTTTTCCTTAACCTCTTTAGGAGTTCGGGTAAAATCTACATTTTGTGATCTACCGCCTACAGTTCTACTTGCAGTTCCTGTTTCCTGACCTAATAATCGAGCCAACTCCTCTTCAGGAGTCTCAATTATTTTATCAGCTAAAAAACCGAGCGCATTTGCAAGACCTAAAGTAGCCTTTGTTGCTATAGCGGCAAACCCAAACTCGTCTGCAATAGCGATATTTAATCTTTCAAAATTGTCTGCTGCCAAGTCTGCCGCACCAGATAAGCCGCCACCTGTACCCGCGCCACCAAGCTGATCTTGTAGGGTTTTAATAATAACTGCTTGCGCGCCTTGTAAGTCACCGCTTCTTTGTAATACGGTTATTCTTTCTTTCTCTTGCTTAGTGAAAGAAATACCAGCGCGAGTCAACCCAGTCATATTTCTAGCAGGGTCTTCTAAAGCCTTACCTAACTGTTTAGCACCCGAAGATGCTGTCTGACCCATTGCCGCACCAATATCAACTGTAAGGCCAAGGGCAGACTCAAAAACATCACCAGATATTGCTTTAAATGTTAAGAGTATGCCTTGAGCGTTACGCATTTCATTAGCAGATGCCATTGTTGCTGTAGCTAACCCAACAGCCATCTCATTTAATTGTTTAGATGTAAAGCCAGCCGTACCCCCTGTTGATTTAACAAGAGCTTCAACTTTTAACATTTGTAATTCGTATTCTTGGAATACTTTAAGAGAGTTTCTTACAGCAAAAGCTAGACCAACAAAACTAGCAGAAATTGCTAGTCCCCCTATACCTATTCGACCTAAACCTGTAGCTATAAAAGATAATCGACCAGATAGACCATTCAATGGGCCTTGCAATGCTGCTGTCGCAGTAGAGGCGTTTCTAAAACTTTTAGCTAATTTTTCGTTAGCCCTTGTTAGTTTTTCTTCTTTTTTTGTGAGCTTACTACTAGCGGCTGCTGCCTTTTCTTTCATCTTAGCAGCTTCTTGGTAAGCTCTTATTTCAGCTCTTTTGATAGCGTTAGCTTTTTTTACTTCATCGCTATTTTTCTTTATTGCATTTTTATTTTGATTAGTTGACTGGATGGCCTTTTGCTTTCTAGTAGCCTCTTCTCTGTAAGCGTTTATCTCAGCCTTTTGAACTGCCAGTTTAATTTTTGTAGCTTCTTTTTCTTGAGCTTTAGCAGCAGCGAGTTTTTTGGCAGCATCGCTGCTCTCTTTCATTTTTTGTATAGATTCTTTTCTTTTTAAATTTTCTCTGTTGGCATTGATCTCAGCCCGCTTCATTACTCTGGCTTGCTCGGCATACGCCTTTATTTCAGCCTTCCGTATAGCGTTTGCTTTCTTTTGCTCTTCTGTTTGAGCTTTCCTAGCTTTTGTAGACTTATTTGTAGCCTTAGTCTCTTCACCAATAGACTTGGTAACTGTACCAGACTCTTTTGCAAGTTTTTTTAACTCATCATTAGCTTTTTTAAGTTGAGCAGTATTAGCCTCAAATATCAGTCTTGCGATTGTGTCTGCCATTGTTTTAGCCTTTCTTCATCTAAGCCTAAAATGGCATTTATCTGCCATCTATCTAATTGTTCGTCATACAGTTTAGAGTAAGCCAATATATCTTGCAGACCTATACTCTCCACACCTTTAGAGATTAGACAGTAAGCATTCCAAGTGCTGATAAGGTGGTCGTCAAGGGTAGGCTGATCGTGCAACTCCTTAGGAGCGCGACCAGATATTCTTTCGATAGCTTTCCACTGTTCTAGCCTTGTGGATTTACTACCCTTGATTCTACCGTTAGCAAAAAAAACCCATTTGCCAAACGCGATTATTTTTTCGGCTTGGCTGTCGTAAAATTTGACCTGTCAGCCATAAAAGTGTCAATCTGATCTCTGATGTAAGGGGCTTTTGTGTATAACTCCTTGCATAACTTTTTAGTGAACTTTTCGTCTGTGCCGCGCCAACCAATTGTCGATGCAACCAAACTATCTATAGTCATTAACTCGTCATCAAAGTCCTTGTTAGCTCTTAGAGCCTCCATATATGATTTCTGCTGCTTCTTTGCTTGCGCTCGGAATACAGGAGAGTCCATACCCATTACTTTAATGAAAAGACCTGTTTCATTACCTTGGTCGTCAATAATCTCTACTTCAGAGCCAGCTTCGTGTAAATCAGTTGTGTATAGTTCACTTACTTTCATAAATCACCCTTTTTTAGTTAAGTAAAGCCCCGACTAGCGAGGCTATTGGTTTAAATTATAAATCTGTGTCGATTGTTAATGCACCAACAGAAGGACTAGAAGCTACCGCTACGAAGTCCATAGCAACAGATAACAAGCCTTCACCGCCGACTTCAACAGCACCAGTAGTATATATGATTTTAGGTAAATCAAACTTAATACCAGTAGCGCCACTGCCGAACTGTACACTCAATGCGCTTGAAGTGTTTGCAATAAACTTCTCTAGCAAAACAGAGCTTGTAAAATGACAAGTCATAGAGCCACTTACGCGACACTTACTAATACCACCTTGAATTGGAACAACAGCTCCAACAGAATTGGTAGTTTCTATACCATTCTCAATAGATAAAGAAAGGTCAGTACAAATTGAGTTTGCTGCACCCTCTACGATTACCGCTTGAGACGAGTGAAAAGGGTCGTTAGCCTCAATGTAATTCGTGCCACCATTGTCAGGGTCAGCATCATTACCAGCCGTTTCA
>VMHT01024024.1_pt1 | contig 24529 bp, 22 predicted proteins | sample 4693611 | NCBI WGS metagenome assembly VMHT01 (sample SAMN12280063, study PRJNA550983) | marine metagenome | isolation source: seawater sampled from same location over 5 years 0.02-0.2 micron viral filtrate | place: USA: collected off the coast of southern California halfway between the port... ...
ACAACCTCTGACGTTACTTTTGATGATATTACCGCAACTACAATAGATGTTACATCTAATAAATTAGCTAAAACTTCTGCAACAGATGCTGATCACCAAGGTGACGTAGTTTTCTTTGGAGGTACTCTTAGTATGGATGCTGGTAAAATCTATCACTATAATTCTAGTGGTAATTGGGAATTATCAAATGCTACAGACAATACTAAATCTACAGGATTATTAGCAGTAGCATTAGGAACTACATCTGATGGTGATGGTATGTTGCTTAAAGGTATGGTAACATTAGACCATGATCCTGGTGCAGTAGGTGATAAATTATTCCTTAAAACCACTAATGGATTTGCTTTTAGTACTGCCCCCGGTAGTACAGGTAATGTTATTAGAGTAATAGGGTATTGCTTAGATGCCTCTAATGGGCAAATTTACTTTAACCCATCTAATGATCATATAGTACATGCATAATGAGTTATTTAAATCAAACATTAACTTTTGAGTCTGGTAAGATTTATTACAACGAAGACAGTAATGAATTTCAAGTAATGATGGATTGGGAAGACCCTATTATGTCTGCTTCTGCGGCTTATGTATGCCAAAATGGAGGTGATATATTAGAAATTGGATTTGGTATGGGTATTTCCGCGGGATATATTCAATCGCATTCTATTAATTCACACACTATTTGTGAAAACCACCCAGATATAATACCTAGAGCACAAGCGTGGGCTGCTGATAAACCAAATGTTACTATAGTAACTTCAAGTTGGTATGATGTTCGAAGTGAACTAGGTACTTATGATGGATTATTTTATGATACTTGGGGTGATGATAGTATGAATCAATTTAGTTCTTCATTATCATCTTTAATGAAAGTAGGAGGTGTATCTACATGGTGGAATAACGAACCATCATCTACTAACTTTTATAATATCCCTAATGTTACTTACGATACTCATAACGTAACTCCTACGGAAAACTGTTATTTTAACCACACGACTTATTATTTACCTAAATGCCAACACTAAATACATCTAAAACAGGAGTTGGTCTTGGTCAATCATCGACAACATTTGCAACAGCCCGACAAAATGGTAGTTCTGTATTTAATAATCCGACAAACCAACAATCTACCTCTATATCTTATACAGGTACAGCAGGTCGTGGTTCTCTTACTCATAATATGAGGAGAACATTTCTTTATTTCGATACTAGTGGTTTAACAGGAACAATATCTAATACTTCACTTAACATTAGGGGTGTTACTAATAATTCAGCTGACGTTATTGTTTTAAAAAGCACAGCTTTTGGTGGGGATGGAAGTTCTAATTTAAATACCTCAGAATTTTTTTCTTCAATAGACTACAGTACAGCATATAGTAGTGAATATAATTCATGGACTGCTACAGGTGATAATGATGTTGATCTTAATTCAACAGCAAATGCTGATATACAAAATAATAATGCTTTTATTTGTGCTATAGTTGAACACACTAATGATTTTGGTAATACAGCAGCAAGCTCAGCAACAACTAGTCAATCAGGTATAAATTTTGCAGTTACAATTACTCTTACATATACTGAAACAACAGCATCTGGCCCCGCAAACTTAACATCATTAAATAGTATAGCAAAAGCAAGTATTACAAATGTTAATACAATAACTGTGGCTAATATAACCTCTATTAATACAATAGCATAAGATGGCAATCGAAAACACAGATTTTGTATTATATAATAATATAGCTGCTAGTACAGGATTATCTAGTACAGCTATAAATGCTATTAATAATATAGGGGCTAATGGGGGAAGTCAAGGTGTTTCGGGTTTTGGTAATGGTGATGAACTTATATTAAATTTTAATCCGGGTGAATTTAATATTCCTAATGGAGCTACTATAGTAGGTTTTAAAGCCAGAATTAGAGCTAGTAAGGTATCATCTGCCCAGGAGGCTGTTACTGTTAATGTTGATATCAGTGATAGTATAACTGCTTTTAGTAATAATTATTTTAGTAGCGATAATCTTCTCCCCCAAGGTAACACTTTTCCGATTGATAATAGCCCAACTAATGTTTTAAATTACGAAGTTGGGTTTGGTACTACTAATCAGAATAATTTTATAGGAACTGATACCATATCTTTATTCGAAGGTGATGTTCTTAGATTAAGACTGCAATTTATACAAGAGGAGGAGGCTGGAAATGCTACTATTAGTTTTAATTCTAATCTTGTAAGTATTGGTCTTCGAGCATTTTATGAAGCTCCTACTCCTACTAAAGTAAAATTAGAAAGCGGACCTTCAACTATAGCTACTAAAAGTTTAAGATCTTCAGAAGCAGTTAATACTACTTTTAGTGTAGGTAGTAACGCTAATAGACTTACTACTACTAATACCCCCGGTACTGTAACACTAAATAATAATGCCCAAAATGTTTTTACTGGGGGTGTAATAGGAGTTAGGTTTAACCAAGTAGAAGACTTAAATGGATCTACTTTTAATTTATCTGACGTGTGGGATAATGTTACTAATATAAGAACTAGATTTATATATTCTTGGAACTCATCTCAAGTAGATAACTCTAATAGCTTTAAAATCGGGTGGACTGGAGAAGCCAACAGTAGTGATACGACCAGTTTATACAATATTGTATATAATGAAGAAACCATTTTTAATACTGAAGATAACCACGATATCCTTAAATTATATACATCAAATATTAATGGGGCTACTTTAGCTAATTTAAAACAAAATGCAGCTGGTGATCTTACTAAATTAAGATTTATTTTTAGATATAATGATGATAGTCCTGATAATGCTGTAATACTTTATGGGCAGGGTTCAGATGGGGGAGCTGTTCCTGCAGGTAACTCTCTTGAAAATCAAGCATCCCTTGAATTTAGAATTACTTATAATACTACTCCTATAAATTATAAAGTTAAAATCCAAGGATCTCATACTAAAATAAAAATCCAACCAGTTTCCTCAAATTAATTAATACGTATATAAAAAATAAACAGTTATGGCTATAAAAAACAACGAAAGTGTTAACTTAACACAAGAAGAAATTCAACAATTAAGCGATCTTCGCACTAAAACAAGTGAACTTACCTTTCTAAGAGGACAAATAGGCATTGCCGAAGACAACATCAAACGCCAATTAAACGAACTTGCAGAACAATTTAACGATCTATACAAAACAGAAAGTGAATTGTCAAATACTATGTTTGAAAAGTATGGTAAAGGGCAAGTAGACCTTGAGAAAGGCACATTTGTTAAGTCTGAAGATTAATTTTTTTAAAATATCCTCGATATTTATTGCCAGCAGGAAACTGCTGGCATTTTTTTTCTATATTTATTACAAATAAACAACACAAGATATGGCCGAACAAATAGTATCTCCGGGAGTATTTCAAAGAGAAACCGATCAATCATTCATAACACCTGCCCCAGTAGAAGTAGGTGCAGCAATTGTTGGCCCAACAGTAAAAGGACCCATCGAACGTCCTACTGTTGTGACTTCCTTCGCTGACTATAAACAAAAATTCGGGACAACTTTTATTTCTGCTTCCGAAAATTTAGAATTTTTTACTTCTATCGCTGTGCAAAAATATTTTGCTAACGGGGGTAATAGTATGTTAGTTACAAGAGTAGCTTCTGGTTCTGATAGTGCGTGGAGTAACGCAACTAGTACTGATATTAAATCAAGTGTAGCTGCTTCTGATTCTGCTAAAGCTAAAGGTAAATTGTTATTTACTCCTACCTTCTTTACAGATGAAGGTGATGAACTTCAAGTTACTGTAGGTAATACTGAATTTAGATTTATTGCCTCTGATCCTACTGCTGTTCCTGCTGATAATTCACCTGTATTCTTTGTGGGTACAGGTTCTGATGCTGATACATCTATAGATAAATTAGTAGCTAAAATAGGACAAGCAAATGCTTTAGGAGCAGGAATTGAAGCTAATGATGGAGGTACTAGTTTACTTATTACAGCCTCAGCTGCTGGTACTTCTGGTAACGTAATTACTATTGAAACCGGTTCAGGTGGTTCTATTTCTACTGATACACTTACATTAGCAGGTGGTTTAGATGGTAGTGGTAATAAAGCATTTACCCTAAAAACTATAGGCGAAGGTAGCATATTTAATGGCAGTACAGGTGCCGCAGACGCTGGTGAATTATTTGATGATGGAGGATTAAAATCAGGTTCAAAAGACAACCTAAGGTGGGAAGTTAGTGGTGTAAATACAGCTACAGGTACATTTAATCTTTCTATTAGAAGAGGTGACGATAATGCTAAAAATAAGGTAGTATTAGAAACATTTATAGGATGTAGTTTAGATCCAAAATCTGATAATTATATTTCTAGAATAGTAGGGGACCAATTTACATCTACTTATGATGCTGAAGGTCAAACATTCATTACAGTAGAAGGTGAATATCCAAATAAATCAAAATATGTTTACGTTCATAACGTTGACCTTCCAACTGCTGATTATTTACTACCTGACGGTACTATAGGTACAGATAAAAATGGAGTAACTTACCAAAATAGCTTACCAGCTGCTACTAGTGGTTCTTTCCAAGGAGGTACTGGAACTAACATCCCAGTAGGATCATCATACAGTAAGGGATTATTAACTTTTAATAATATAGATTCAGAAAATAGCCAAGGATTAATAGCGGGTGATTATACTAAAGCCTTAAATATCCTTAAGAATGCTGATGAATATAGATTCGCTACTATTACTATCCCAGGAATGTATAGACAAAATTACTCAGCTGCAACTGCTACCGCTACAGAATTATGCGAAGGAAGGGGAGATGTATTCTTTATAATGGATTTAGTTCCATATAATGCAGCTCTTACTACTGTAACTAGCCAAGCAGGAAGCGAAAATACAAACTTTGCGGGTACATATTGGCCTTGGGTTCAAGTTCCATCAGTTGAACTTAGCAGAAACGTTTGGGTGCCTGCTTCTACAGTAATGCAAGGGGTTTATGCCGCTAATGATAGAGTAGCAGCCCCATGGTTTGCACCTGCTGGTTTAAATAGAGGTGGATTACCTGTAGTAAGAACAGAATTTAAACTTAACCAAAAATTAAGAGATACATTATATGATAACAGAGTTAATCCAATTGCAACTTTCCCAAGAGTAGGTCCAGTTGCTTACGGTCAAAAAACACTTCAGAAAAAAGCAAGTGCTTTAGACCGTATTAACGTAAGAAGATTATTAATCTCTCTTAAAAACTTTATTGGAGATACTTCTAAAAACTTAGTATTCGAACAAAACACTACAGTTACTAGAAATAGATTCTTAAATGCTGTAAACCCATTCTTAGAATCAGTCCAACAAAGACAAGGTTTATTCGCGTTTAGAGTTGTAATGGATGAAACAAATAATACAGCTGAAGCTATTGATAGAAACCAATTAGTAGGTCAGATATTTATCCAACCAACTAAAACAGCCGAATTTATAATTTTAGATTACACAATCCAACCAACAGGTGCAACATTTAGCGACTAAAAATTTAGGTTTAACATATTTATAACAAAACAACACAACAATGGCGATATTAAGTTCAAATGATATGTTCTATACAGCTTACGAACCTAAGCTGCAAAATAGATTTATATTTTATATAGACGGTATTCCTGCTTATTTAATTAAATCAGCAGATAAACCAAAATACACTGCTGAAGAAGTAGTTCTCGATCACATTAACGTGAAAAGAAAAGTCAAGGGTAAGTCTGATTGGTCTCCTATTAGCTGTACACTATATGATCCTGTAACTCCTTCAGGAGCACAAGCAGTGATGGAATGGGTTCGTTTACACCACGAATCAGTAACAGGTAGAGATGGTTACTCTGATTTTTATAAAAAAGACATCAGATTTAATACCTTAGGACCAGTTGGTGATGTTGTTGAAGAATGGATTTGTAAAGGAGCATATGTTACTAATGCTGAGTTTGGATCAGGTGATTGGACTTCATCTACACCAATGGAAATCAGCTTAACTATTGCCATGGATTATGCGATTTTGAACTACTAATATCTTTAATATAAAATAAATTAAGAGGTGCGCAAGCACCTCTTTTTTTTACATATGTATATGCAAACATATAATAAGTTATAATATGGCAGAAAATAAACCAATGTTCCCTACTGAAGAGGTAACATTACCCTCAAAAGGCTTAATTTACCCCCAAGACAACCCTTTAGCTAAAGGTGTACTTGAAATGAAGTACATGACTGCTAAAGAAGAAGATATCTTAACCAACGAAAGTTACATTAAAAATGGCACTGTAATCGATAAATTATTACAGGCCCTTATAGTAACACCGATTGACTATAACGATTTAATTGTAGGCGATAAAAACGCAATTATGATTGCAGCACGTGTATTAGGATATGGTAAAGACTATACATTTGAATTAGATGGTGAAGAACACACAGTAGACCTTACAGAAATTAACGATAAGTTAATGAAAGAAGAACACCTGTTTGAAAAAGGTAAAAATGAATTTGAATTTACCCTTCCTACCATTAAAAAAACTATTACATTTAAAATTTTAACCCACGCTGACGAGAAAAAGATAGATTCTGAAATTAAAGGTCTTAAAAAAAATTAATAAAAATAATTCCTCAGAATACACAACTCGTTTAAAACATACTATTCTATCTGTTGAAGGCGATTACGAACGTAAAACAGTTAGACAATTTGTAGAAAACAGCTTATTAGCAAGAGATGCAAGAGCATTAAGGGAATATATCAAAGAAATACAGCCTGATGTAGACTTAACTTATGATCTTGAAAATGTAGCTGGAGACGTGAAAGGCGTTAGGATCCCAATTGGGATCACGTTTTTTTGGCCTGACTCCTGAGTATAAATTTACTGTATACAATGAAGTACATGACCTAGTTTACTGGGGCAAGGGGGGATTTCTATATTCTGAAGTATATAATATGCCTATACACATTAGAAGGTATCATATTAGGAAAATAAATGAACATCATGAACAACAAAATGAAGAACATGAGAAAGCTATGAGGCAATCTGCCCAAGTAGCTAATAGTACACCCAAAACCCCTAATATACCAAAAAACTTAAGGCGTTAATATTTATATAGGACAACCCCTATTACAAAATGGCTAAAAAAGACGAACTAAATAATATGAACGAAACAGCCGCTGAATTAAAAAAGCTGTTTAAAGAGTTAGGTGGTTTAGTCAATGAATTAAATTCTCAATTAGCCGATTCCGCTGACCTTACAGGTAAGGTAGCAGAAAATACTAGAAAAACCACTAAAAATAAAAAAGATGCTGGTTCCTTAAGTAAGGAATTTATGGATAGTGAAAAAAATCGTGAAAACCTTCAAAAGAGGGTTTTAAACATGGATTTAGACCAGCTTAAGTTTTTACGAGAATCACTAAAGACTGGTAAAGGGTTAAATAGGGAAAAATTAAAAGAATTAGGGCTAGACGCGAATATAGGTAAATTAGCAGGAGCAGCTGCTAAAACCAAAATGGAACATTTAGGGATATCTAGACAATTAATATTCCTAAAAGAAACAGAAATTAAATTACAAAAAACCGCTAATAGGTTAGTTGATGGTTTAATTCAAGGGTTCCTAAAAGCAGATGAAGAAACTGCTAAAATGGGTAGAAACCTAAATTTATCTAGAGCAGAAGCAGCTTCATTAAAAATGGAATTTGCTAAAGTTGCTGTAGCATCCGGAGATGTAGCTATTAATTCTACTAGATTAGCAGAAGCTAATGCTGATCTTAATTCTCAATTAGGGACTGCTGTTGTGTTTAGTGGTGAAATGTTAAAAACAACCTCTAAACTAACTAAATTAGTTGGTTTATCTGCAGAAGCTGCTGGTAGTTTAGCGTTTCAAGCTCAACGTTCTGGTCAATCTGTAAGAGAAGTAGAAGAAAACGCTTTAGCAGCATCATATGAATTACAACAAGGAGCAGGAGTTGCTCTTAACTTAAAAGATGTATTAGAAGCTTCTGGTAAAGTTTCAGGTCAATTAAGAGCTCAATTAGGGGCAAATCCTGAAGAGATAGCCAAAGCAGTTACAAAAGCTAAATTATTAGGTGCAGAATTAGAAGATTTAGCAGCAGCAGGTAAACAATTACTTGATTTTGAATCAAGTATTGAATCAGAACTAGAAGCCGAATTATTAACGGGTAAACAACTCAACCTTGAAAGAGCAAGAGCCGCAGCATTAGCAGGTGATCAAGCAACCTTAGCTGACGAATTGGCTAAAAATATGGGTTCATTTAGTGACTTTACTAAAATGAATACCTTACAGCAAGAGGCCTTAGCTAAATCGATGGGTATGAGTTCTGATCAATTATCTGACATGCTCTTTAAACAAGAAACTATGGGTATGAACGCCCAACAGTTAAGAGCCCAAGGTAAGGATGAATTAGCAGATAAGTTAGAACAAGTAAGTGCCCAAGAAAAAATGAATCTTTTAGCCGAAAAGTTCCAGGGTATTATGGGTGATTTAGCAACAGCATTTACTCCCCTTCTTGATACAGTTGCTAATGTAGCTGCTTATTTAGGTTCAATGCCAGGAGTTGTAGGAGCTATAGTAGCCGCTATGGGAGCCTTATTAGTAATGCAAAAATTATTAGCAATTAGAACTATAATAACGTCTACAGCTAAATGGTTTGGTGAAAGTGCTAAATTTGGACCTGGTGGTATTGCTATAGCATTAGCAGGTATAGCAGCTATGGGTGCTGCTGTAGGAGCCGCTAAAGCAACAAACATGGCACAGGGTGGTATAGTAAAACCTAAAGCAGGAGGTACAATAGCACGTATCGGTGAGGCAGGCCAACCAGAAGCAGTAATTCCATTAAATAAAGCAAGGCAAATGGGATTTGGCGGCGGTGGAGGAGCACCACAACCTATAATAATTAATAACACATTTGATGCATTCGCCGCTTCAAATGGCAATGGTAGAAAAGGACTTGGGGGAGCTCAAGAAATGCAGGCAAGTCCTACATTTGCTTAATATTTATAACAAAACAACACAATTATGGCACTTAAAGATTTAAAATCAATTCACGACTTAGTACAAGGTGATGGCCCTGTTAATGACATGGCAAATCAAACAGGTCCTAACTTTCCTATCGTTGGTCCTGGTGTAACAACAGGCGCTTACCCCTTTGGTATTCCTAATGGATCACAGTTACATAGTGGTCCTCTTGAAAATCAATCAGGAGCATCATTAGTAGGACCTGCTTATCAGGGAATTTATGGGGGAGTTAGTCAACCATCTAACCTTGATAATCCATTAACTAATGGTAACAGTACTCCTCCCCAGTATTTAAATAATCTTCCTGATTAATGATTCATGGCGATATCGTTAAAGAATCTTTTATTAATCGCCGAAGAAACTGGTGTAAATCCTGATGGGTCAAGCTTTGACCAACGTTCATTAGGGTATGGAGATAATGAACCTTTAGTAATTAAAGACTTACCCGCAGTAGAAAAAGAAACTAACGGTGCTTTAGGTTTAGTAGGAGAAGTAACAGATAATTTTGTAAGAGGAGGAGCAGTAGCATTAGGGATTTCTGTTGTAGATGATTTAAAAAGATTAGGAAAATTATTATTATCACCTAATGGTTTAGCTTGGACGGGCGCTCAAGTAGCTTTAGCAGCAACTAACCCTAAAGGTCCTATTTTACCTATAAAACCAGGAAGTCGCAGTGAAGAAGGGCAAGGAGTTATAGCAAATATAAGAGATAAAATACAAGAAAATCTCCCCCCTCGAAATAGATTAAAAACCCCTGCTAACTTATTATTAACAGCAGGTACTGGAGCCGCGGGAATTAGATTTAGAAAAGACGGCTTACTTGATACTGAATTTGAAAATGGGTTTAACTATGATCCTAATTTGGGGGGCCCCAAATATGAATCTACATTACTTGCATACAGTACAACGGATTCAGAAAATGAAACTGATTTTACTCTTTATGGAAAATATACTAATGTATATGGAGGTGGTTTTGAAGATAAGGGAGTAAAAAGAGAAGACTTAATATTAAAATATCCTGGGGGTCCTCATTCGGTCTTTGGAATCGGAGACACTGAAATAAAAAGATATAAAGCTGATCCCTATAGAGGATATTTACCTTTATTTAACACAAATTTATTTGAATTAAGACAAGGTCCCAATACTACTAAAGCTAATTCGGGCGTTCCTGCAGATGGTTATGTAGATTATAGAAATAAAACCAACAGAAGGCAAGAGGTTAAACAAACTAAAATAGGATTATATAAGTTAGGAGACCCAGGCATTAAAATGGAATCTACTGAAGAGGATTCTTATAATGTTTATAATGTATCTACTGTAGATAAAATATCTGCAGCTAATATATTTAAAAGAGAAAATTTTGCAGATTATAGTAGTGAATTTGAAGATTACATTAAATTTAGAATCGCTGTAGTTGATACTGAAAATCCCCTAAACGATAATGTAATGATTTTTAGGGCTTATTTAGATAGTTTAAGTGATGATTATAGTGGTGATTGGAGTAGTCACAAATATAATGGTAGAGCCGAAAACTTTTACACATATTCTGGGTTTGATAGAAAAATTAGTTTTTCATTTAAAATTCATACTCAAACTAGATGGGAACAAAAACCTCTTTGGAGAAAATTAAATTATTTAGTATCCCAAACTGCTCCTGAATATAAAAATAGAAGAATGAGAGGTGTTTTCTCTCGTTTAACTATAGGAGATTGGATGAATGAAGTTCCTGGTTTCTTTACTTCTGTAGGCTTAAGTTGGGCTACAGCATATCCTTGGGAAACTCGATATGATAAGGATGGGGCAGATAGAGATTTAAATGAATACCCCCACATCTTAGATGTGCAATGTGCATTTACTCCAGTACACAACTTTGCTCCTTCAAATAGTCCTACTACACCATTTATATTACCTGAAATTGGGGTTAATGAAAATAGAAAATATGCTAGGCAAAGTAGTGATGAAAATCGTGACCAATTTGGAGCTGATGGTATAGCTGCTAACACCGAAACATCTACCCCACCAACACCACCTCCAGTTCCTGCACCCCCATCAACTCCAATTAATAATATAGCTGGTAACCAACAATTAGCTCAAGCATTTAACTCAGGACTTATATGAAACGTTTCACAGATATAAAGAATTTAATTTCTGCCCGCGGTAAAAGGTATTATTTAAATACTATATTACCTGAAATCCCCTTAAGCAGAGAAGACATATACATTATTACTCAAGATGGTGATAGATTAGATAACTTAAGTTATGAGTTTTACAATGATACCCAATATTGGTGGGTAATACTGGCTGCTAATCCTAATAAATTACGTAAAGACAGTTATTACGTTGCTTTAGGTGAACAAATCAGAATACCTGCTAACCCTTCTCAATATGTAAACTCATTTATTAATTTTAATAATAATAATAGATGAGCATTTTTAAAGATACTTTTAGACCATATGTAAGAAAGCAATTATCTCTCCGAGAAGAGTTAATTGCTATAGGAAACACTAATGATCAGGGAATTAGAACTAACCGTGATTCTAAACAACCTGTAACCTTACAAACAGGTGATAAAATTGAGCTACATGGTGGAGCTTATTATAATTATACTTTAAATAAACAGTGTATACTTAGGATGACCTCTATGGTAGACTATGTTGAAAATGTTGGTCTTGAAATTGGTGGATTAGAAGGTGAACAAAGTTTTAATGCTTTAAGAGGAGCATCATTATCTCAAAATTTTATTTTAGAAGGGGGTGTATTAAGTGATTTCGCTAGAACTAGAAATGAAAAAAGAGAAGTCAGAAGAGCAACCACTCCTAGAGATTCTTTCCCAAGACAAGGACAAAGAACCAATTTAGGTTATGGTGATTTAGCTATAGGAGCAGAAGCATCAAGTGATGGGTATGGAATAGTTCCTATGCCTGGTATTACAGATGCTAATATTAGAACTAAATCTGCATATGGTTCGTTAAGAGAAGCTAAAGTTAACTTTGTGTGCCATAATAGAAGGCAATTAGAAGTGCTAGAAATGCTTTATATGAGGCCAGGTTATATGGTTACCCTAGAGTGGGGGTGGAATCCTTACATTAATAATGGGGGTGAATTAGTTACTGAAACCAGATTATTAGAAGATATGTTTTTAGTTGAAGGAGGAAAATCTTTACTTTATACTAATTCAATAACCCAACAAGACGTATTTAATGCTGTTAATAAGCTAAAAGAATATCATTGTGGTAACTATGATGGAATGCTAGGTTTTGTAAAAAACTTTGGATTCCAAGCTCGAGAAGATGGTGGATTTGATTGTTACACAGAATTAACCTCTATAGGTGAAGTAATTGAAAGTTTAAAAATACCTAACTTAGCTATTGTTAATCCAGTAACAAGTTTATCAACTACGTCTGAAGACGTAAATGGACAACAATCTAATATTACGGTTTCGAGTAATTTTGGTTCTAATAAAATAGGTAGAGTTGATGAAGCCACATTTAACACAGCCCTAGAACAAGGCATTTTCCCTAGATATAATGGTTTATTGGGTTTAGTCAAATCTTTATATAACTATAGTATATTTAATGAATGGGAAGTTGATGGTCAAAGATTATATGTTGCTAAAGATTCAGAGGGCCAAAACGACATAATTAACGAAATATTTCCTGACTATTCATCAGAAACCTATGATGCTGCGGACAAGGATAGAAAAAAAGAACTTAATGAGATAAAAGAATCCGCTATGGGGACCGCTGAAAAATCTGGCTATGATAGTAACGCACGTTTTAGGTCTTATTTAGGTGATTTAGTTAGATATCAAGCAACCAGTTTAGGCCAGTATTTAATAAACACATTACAATTACAAGATCCTGGAGATATTCTTAATTATATAGTTCCCGTAGGGGGTAAAAACAACCAATCTTTTATAAGATGGGATGCTTTTTGTACATTAATAAATGAAAATTTAATTACTAAAGATGAAAAAGCTAATACCCCAGTATTTATAACATCTGATAGAGTATATGATTTAGGAGATAATACAGCAAGATTAGATCCCCTACTATTTACTGCTATAAGTGACTACACAGATTCTAATCAAAATAACTTAATTGATTATTCTTGTGATGTTAATGTTTGTATTTTACCATTACAATTTGAAACTAACACACTAGCTAGTGAAGGAGGTAATGTAGATACCTTTGGAGTAAAAGAAAGCCTAGGTTATATTCCAGATACCACTTTATTTCCCACAAATTATATAGCAGGAGTTTATGATAGAGGGTTAGATCTAAAATATGATGGACAGTCTTTAAAAGCCCCTGCTGATTTTACAGGCCCTATAGCTCCTAATCCTGTTAAATTAAAACCTAACGATAAATTGAGAAGAATCGGTAGTATATTTCTTAATATAAACATGATTAATGATATAGCAGAAAAAAATGCTGATGAAGAAGATTATACTTTAGGGCAATTTTTAACTGATATATGGGATGAAGTAAATAAAGCATGCCCTAACCATAATTTTGTATTAACTGACGATAAAGAAAGCAATACTGTTTTTGTTATAGATTTGCCCGTAGATGGTAGTGAAGTACCTAAAGATTTGCATGAATTTATCCCTTTTAGTAATAAAAACATCTTAAGGCAATTTCAATATACAAGTAATGTACCTAAGGCTATGTCAGCTACCGTGGCTATACAAGCACAAGATCCTAGAAGTATCCAAGATATAGACGGTGTTACGTTTGCTGCTTTTAACAGATCTATAAAAAATAGAATCTTAAGTAAAGATACAACCTCTAATTATACTAATACAGTAAATCAAATTCGAAATAGAAAAAGCGAATTAATATCAAGGCAAAACAAAACAAGACAACAAGTAAATGAATATGTTTTAGGGTTTTTTAGAAATTTAAGACTTATTGCTAATGATAAAACCCCTTCATTTGAAGGAAATATAAAAGGTATCACTAAAGAATACCAATCAAACGCTACATATCTTAGTCAAGCATTATCTAAGGCACAGACTTTTACTTCAGTTATACCCCTTGAATTTTCTGCTACTTTAGATGGCATTTCAGGAATAGTAATTGGTAATTTATTTAAAGTTCAAAAAGACAGGTTACCTAGAGCTTATTCTAGAGCCAATATAGGATTTATAGTATTTAGTGAAGACCAAAAAATCACAAATGGACAGGACTGGACTACTGAAATTAGTGGAAAAATGACTCTCCTCCCAACCGAAGAATCTCCTATTAAAATTGATGGATATATTACAAATACTTTCACAGAAGAAAGACTCTTAACAGAAGAATCCACGGTTAGTTATAATAGTGAAACTACAGATATAGACGAAACTCAGAGCAGAGGCACAGATATTATTGATGCGACCGCAGGTGAATCAGTATATCTTAAAAAGATTAAAGATAATAGTATTACAGACTTTTTGATCCCGGGCATCTACAATGATTGGGATGTCCCTAGTGACCTACCTAATGTATTTAAAGGAAAACGTGTAGAAAGACAACATGGGTTTACTACTGTAAGATCTTCCCCTGAAATAGATAATGGCATAAAAGGTTTTAATAATGTTATAGGATTGTTTGAAGCTTGGAACCCAGGAGACAATGAACGTCTTTTGGGAATTGTTAAAGCTAAAGGCAGATCTAATAACCCAGACTACCCAGACGGTATTGCTAAAATTCCTCTTCAAGATGGAAAAGTCCGCCTCCTTCCATCAACTTATGGAGCATATTTTGACACAACAGATGAAAGATGGGTAAAAAAAGATGAATCCATATTTTTCACCCCAGAAAAAATTAATGGAAGTACTACCACAACCATTAATGGTGAAGAATATTATGTTATAACAGAAGCACTTTCAGGAGCAGACATGTATAGTATTAGTCTTAATGGAGATGAAGAAACCACAGTAGGGGCCCCACAAATAGTTAAATTTAACGATAAAACTACTAAAAGATACATCAGAAAATCTGATACTACTGGCATAAGTAGTATTTGGTATAACCTTGAATTTGACCCAAGTGCAGACGATAAATTTTATAATGGGTGGTCTAGAAGAAGCAGCTATATAGATGTTGGTAGCGCAACTAAATCTGCGTTCTCCTACGGAGGAGTAATAAATTATAATGCTTCTATTTCAGAATGGAGTAAAAATAACGATTGTTGGATGAGATTTGACACATTAGCAGCTACTGCTGACTCTGCCGTTGGTCCCGAGAATATTCAAATATTAGAAACTAATCCCGAATTCCCCGAAGAAAATGAAAGCAAACCTTCGGATGATGAATCTTTTGAATAATGGCTTATTTACCTAAAAACAAATATAAAGTACTTTATACTAATGGAGACACCTATAGAAGTACAAAGACTGGCAAGCCCTATACTGGTGAATATATTAGGTTAAATGATGGAAGAGTCTTTGCAGGCAACCACCCAAGTGATTTAAAGGGCCCCTTAGAACTTATTCCAAGACTTAGAAACAAAAACGTATTAACTAATAACGTTAATAATAGAGTTTATCAAATTTTAAATAAGGAAAGAACTAAAAAACAAGATTCATATATTAAAATCCAATCTAGCAAACCTCTACCAACTGCTGAAGACTATAATAATTCTTTTTTCATCAGATATTTTTCAGTTAGAATAAATACTAAAGAGTATCAAGAAATTTCTAAAGACGTTTATGAAAATTTTAATGACCGTAAATATAATCGTATTTTAAATAGAGTATTTTTTATTAAATGGTCTTTAACTGAAGATAATAGAACAGAAAACACTACTATGTTAGAAAAAATAGAACCTTCTTTACCTGGTTTTAGTGATGTTTTTCTTGATAAAGGTGAATATGGTATTAAAGGGGGAATAGTTAGAATCAATACCAACACAAAAACATACATTGATGGAAACATTATTGATAAAAATCTCCCGGCAGCATATCAACTAGGTAATAAAAACCCTAATTCTGTAGAAAACCCAAATGTTCCTAAAAACCAACATTGTGGTAATTGTGTTTTTTATAAAAATATGAATTGTAGTAGGTGGGAAGCTAAAGTAAAAATCGAATTTCATTGTAAAGCATATAAAGGGAAATGGGGTAATAATCTTTCTACTTATATAGATCCGGATTCTCTATCTGCTGAATTACTAGATCTTACTCAACAAAATCAACCTTCAGAAGATATTTCAACAGATTTTGACCCCCCATCAGACACTGAAGGAACTACATCTTCCCCTTCATATGGTGGAAATGATCCTATTACTGTAAAAGTTACAAAATCACTAACTAAAGGACCAAATGACCCACCTTCCCCCGGAAAAGGAGGTAGGTATTAAATTTTTTGGAATTTACTAACTTTTTTTGTATATTAGGGGTATGTACTACCTTATAGAAACACAAGAACAATTAGAACGGTTCTTCGAAGGTGAGGGTAACGAATGTTACCTTCAATTTGTTACAAATAATGACGACACCCACCCTAAATTACAATCGCTTTGTGCCTTGTACATTTATTCATTTAGTAGAGAAAAGGGTTTTATGATTAACCTAAATCACCCAGAGGGGTTTGAGCTTGATCTACCAATGAAGTATTTGCGATCTTATACGAACATATTCGTTAAGGAAAAAACAAAAAGCTTACTATACATTCCAACACTCCCTTATACGGATATACAAAGCATATACTACTTACTAAAAAACGAACCACTACCTGCGTTACCAAAAACCGGAACACACACGTTTTATGAGCGCAAATTTGGCGCATATAACGCGAATAAAATCATTCCACTTGCAAAGCACTATGAGGCGATGACTAACGAATTTGAGGCGATTTACCCGTATATTCGTAGCTATAAAAGTGAGGAATCAAACAAGTGGTATAACGAAATATTTATACCCACACTAGCCAAAATGGTAGGTGAAGGTTTTAAAATTAATGATACGTTTAAGCAACATTTTAATATAAATGAAAAATTTAGCATACACGACTCCAAGATATACGGGTGGTATAATTTTTGCACTACAACAGGACGTCCTACAAACAACTTTAATAGCGTTAATTTCTCAGCTTTAAAACATGATACAGGTGAACGAGACGGCTTTGAAGCAGACAACGATTTATTGATTGAAATGGATTTTGAGGGTTATCATCCACGAATTATAGCGCGTTTGTCAGGTGGTGAATTAGATAAAAATGAGTCTGTTCACACACAAATGGCAAAAATGTATTTTAACACTGAAGAAATAGATGCTGAAATGTACAAGCGAAGTAAGGAGCTTACTTTCCAACAAATGTACGGCGGTATAAATAAAAAATATCTTAAACACAAGTATTTTAACAAAGCACAACAATTTATCAACGAATTGTGGCGAGAGTTTAACACACAAGGGTATGTTAAAACTGTAATTGCGAGGCGCAAGCTTTTAAAAGATAACTATAAAAACATAACTCCTCAAAAGTTATTTAACTACTACATCCAAGCGTTTGAAACGGAATATAACTTTACAATGTTGTCAAGGTTATTTAAATTACTTGAGGGAAAGAAAAGCAAAGTTATCTTATATGTGTATGACTCTGTGCTAATAGATTTTTCGTTGGAGGACGGTAAAGAAACACTTCAAGCTATTAAGTCAATAGTTTCGTCTGATTTCCCTATTAAATTGAAGCGAGGTAGTACATACTCTTCTTTAGAGGCCCTTTGATATTTATTGTAGAATACTACAATAATACAAAATGAACAATAAACTTTACTGCACTTTTCTCCAAGACGAGGGTGTTGATGAAGTTGTAGATAGAATTCTTGAGGAGCACGATATATTATTTAATAAGATTTTTGTTCTAGTTGCCTTAGATGACGATAAAACAATGTTAACTTATAATATTGACGGACCAGTTTATAACCTACAACTACCAAACACTATACTTGTACATAGAAAAAAACAAACTAATACTTTATATACCATAAATGCTTTAAACGAAGTAATAAAATACCTAAATGGTGGCGTTTTAGATACTACGTATCAAGTAGACTGGAGTAAGTTCCGTAACAGCCTTCTTTTAACTCGCCCTGGTGGGTTTAAAAAGGTTAGAACACGATTAAAAACCATAATTGAAATAGAATAAAATCAAAAGAAAAAGGTTATGTTGTTATTAGATACAGTAGGTAACACCCCCTTATTAAGGTTTGATTTTCCAAACGGCACTTTATGGGGTAAAGCAGAGTTTTTAAATCCAGGTGGATCAGTAAAAGATAGACCTGTAGCTTGGATTCTAAAAATTGCTATGCGTAATGGTAAACTTAAACCTGGAGATACTATAATTGAAGCTACTTCAGGTAATATGGGCATTTCATTAGCTATGTTTTGTGCTAATTTAGGTTTTAAATGTGTTATAGTAATGCCTTCTAATATGAGTACTGAACGTAAAGTTATGTTAAAATCGTTTGGTGCTGAATTGATAGAGGTACCTGCTGGTGATTTTGATGGTGCTATTTTGCTTAGAAATAAATTAGCTAAAGATAATGGTTGGTTTAATTTTAATCAATTTCATAACGAACAAAATATAGAATCTCATTGGTATACTACAGGTATGGAAATCTGTAAAGATTTTGATTATAATAAACCTATTGATGCTTTTGTAGCAGGTACAGGAACAGGGGGGACTATAATGGGTGCTGGTAAATTTATAAAAAATAGATACCCAGTATGTAAATTAATAGCATTAGAACCTGCTGAATCACCTGTTATGTCAGGCGGAGAACCTGGGTTACATGGTATTCAAGGTATAGGAGACGGTAGTAAATTTTTAGTAAACCTAAAAGATATAGACCGTATTGAAACTGTATCTACTGAGGAATCAATTAAAAAATCTAAATCATTAGCTAAACAATATGGCTTATTTGTAGGCTTTTCTGCAGCAGCTAATTTTTTAGTTGCAGAAAGGCTAATTAAAGAAGGATATGCTAAAAATGTAGTTACTATCCTTTGTGATAGAGGAGAAAGATATTTTAGTTGTTTGTAAAGGCCTTTTGGTAAAATTTGGATTCCCTGATCTAGGGTATTATATTTACCCAAAATTAAAAGGTCATGAATCTAGATGAAATTAGAAAGCGCATGGACCGCTTGCAAAACAAGTCCAACGGCAAGTCAAAATCCGACTACAAAGCCAACTTTTGGAAACCACCTAGCGGTGAAAAATCAGTTATTCGTATTGTGCCCTATAAGCACAATAAGGAAATACCATTTACTGAATTGTATTTCTACTTCGGTATTGACAAACCCAGAATGATGTCACTCTCAAACTTTGATGAGTCTGACCCGATTTTGGAGTTTGCATCACAACTACGTAAGTCCAATGATCCCGACAATATGGCATTGGCAAAGAAACTTTACCCCAAAATGCGTACGTTCGCACCTGTAATTGTTAGAGGTGAGGAAGATAAAGGTGTACGTTTTTGGGAATTTGGTAAAATGGTTTACCAAGAACTCCTTGGAGTTATGATGGATGAAGATTATGGTGACATTACTGACATTGCTCAGGGACGAGATATTACTGTTGAAGTTATTCCAGCGGCTGAAACTGGTAAGATGTACGACACAACTACTGTTCGTGTCAAACCAGTTCAGACCCCACTTTCAGATAGTGCTGAAACAGTTGAGTCACTTCTTGAAAATCAAAAGAATGTTATTGACTTGTTTAACAAGTACTCATTTGATGAAATGAAGGAATCACTTCAGAAGTACTTAGCACCAGGTGAAGAGAAGGAAACAGTAGAGGCAACATCACCTGTAAAAGAAAAGGTTGACCTCGATTCTAAAATAGACGATTTATTCGGTTAATATGGCAAAAAAATCTAACAATACGACCCTAGACGGGGGAAGTCTTACTGACGAACTAGCAATTTCGCTAAATAAAAAATTCAGTAAGGAATACAATAAAGTAGCTTACTTTCTTAACGGTGGGGATGAATCACCAACAGACGTTACATCTTGGGTATCTACAGGGTGTACACCACTCGATTTGGCGATTTCTAACAGACCAAATGGAGGTTTACCTGTTAGTAAGATTGTTGAGATTACGGGCCTAGAGCAAAGTGGTAAATCCCTCCTAGCAGCTCACGTAATTGCTTCTACACAAAAGCAAGACGGTGTGGCAATATATATTGATACTGAATCAGCACTAGATGCACAGTTCTTAACCGCCATAGGAGTTGATGTTGATAAGATGCTTTACATCCCTCTTGATACAATTGAGGATGTTTTTGAAGCAATGGAAGACATCATCGTAAAGATTCGCGAAAAAAATAAGAACAAGCTAGTGACTATTGTAGTAGACTCTGTAGCCGCCGCAACCACTAAAATTGAATCTGCAGCCGACTATGATAAAGATGGTTATGCTACTGCTAAAGCAATCATCATGTCTAAATCAATGCGCAAAATTACTAATTTAATAGGTAAGCAAAAAATCCTGTGTGTATTTACTAATCAGTTACGTCAAAAACTAAACGCGATGCCGTTTGGAGATCAATACACAACGTCAGGAGGTAAAGCGCTCCAATTCCACGCCTCAGTTCGTTTGCGACTCAAAGGAGTAGGCAAGATTAAAGAGAAAGTTAATGGTGTGGATGAAGTAGTTGGACAGGAAGTTGAATGCGTAGTTGTTAAAAACCGCCTAGGCCCACCTAACCGAAAAGTTCGTTATAACGTCTTTTACGATTCCGGGATTGACGACATTTATGGTACCTTAAAATTGCTTAAAGAATACAAGATTGTTAAGCAGGGAGGAGCGTGGTACAAGTATACCACAGCAGATGGAGAAACTCACCAGTTTTTAGCTAAAGAGTTTGGAGATCTGTTAGACAGCCACCCCACAGCTAAAGAAGAATTGTATGAAGCTCTTTGTGACAAATATATTATGAAGTATCGTCACGAAAAGGAGGATGGTCTAGATCGTGACCCCGAAGAAACCATAATTGAAAATGAGTAATTTCGAAGATATCTTAAACAACATATCCCGTGAAGAGAAGCATCCTAATGACAGGGTGCTTCTCATTGACGGATTAAATATATTTTTAAGAGCATTTGCTGTAAACGGTGCACTGAATGAAAAAGGTGTACCCGTAGGAGGTATTATGGGATTTATGAAATCTCTTGCGCTTGCTATTAGGCAAATGGAACCGACTCGGGTAGTTGTTGTTTATGATGGAGCTGGAGGTAGTAAAAGACGAAGAAAAATTAACCCAGACTATAAATCAAACAGAACTCCTAAGCGTGTAACTAAGTTTGATGCTTTTAATTCATTACAAGACGAAAAGGAAGCAATGAAAATCCAATTTAGAAGACTACTCAGTTACCTTGAGTTACTTCCAATTGATGTTTATAGCGTGGATAATGTTGAGGCAGACGATGTAATTGCGTATATCGCACAAAATATGCTAGAAAACGAAGTAATTATTATGTCTGCTGACCAAGATTTTTTACAGTTAGTAAACGATCGAATTGTAGTCTGGTCACCAAATAAGAAAAAGTACTACACAAAAGAGCAAATATTTACTGAATATGGAATACCGGCTCACAACTTTTTGATGTATAAATGTTTAATGGGTGATAAATCAGATAACCTTGAAGGTATTAAAGGTTTAGGCCCTAAAAAAATGACTAAAGTAATACCTGAAATTACAGGTAAAGAAATAAATTTAGATTATCTTATACACTATGCGTCAACACAAGATAGTTTAATGCATAAACGAATCGCTGAAAACCGAGTAAAATTAGAAACTAACGAAAAGATGATGTCACTTAAAGATCCGATTATGTCTGGACAATTAAAAATTCAAATAAGTGATTTGGCTTCTCGCCCAACAAATTTGCTCCACCGAAATGATTTTATTATGTTATATAACGAAGATTATATGGGGACTAATTTACAAAACCCAGATATCTGGTTAAAGGAACATTTCCTTAAATTAAATAATCTTGCAAAAATAACACATGAGTAAGTTAGAACAGTACGGCCATAATTTTCAGGTTAAAGTACTATCTACACTTGTTAAAGACCGAGAGTTTATACAACAAGTAGCAGATATTGTATCGCCTGATTTCTTCGATAACGAAGCAAATAAATGGATTGTAGGTAAGACTTTAGAATATTTTAATGAGTTTAGAACTACTCCTACAATGGAGGTATTTAAGGTTGAAGTAGAAAAAATTCGTAATGAAATTCAACAAGTTGCCGTAAAAGAACAACTTAAAGAAACATTTAAATCTACTAAATCACAAGATCTTGATTATGTTAAACAAACATTCCTTGATTTTTGCCGAAACCAAACACTTAAATCTGCTCTCCTTTCATCAGTTGATCTCCTTGAAATAGGAAATTACGAAGATATTCGCCGCCTTATTGATAATGCCCTTAAAGCCGGTGTAGAAAAAAATCTTGGCCACGATTATATGGACGAAATTGAAGCCCGTTACCAAGAAGAAGCTAGAAACACAATAGAAACACCTTGGAATGAAATTAACAGTTTATTAAGTGGTGGTTTAGGTACAGGTGATTTAGGGTTACTTGTAGGTAATCCAGGCGGGGGTAAATCGTGGGCACTTGTTGCCTTAGGGGGCCATGCAGTTAAACTTGGTTATACTGTTTTACACTATACTCTTGAACTTTCTGACATGTATGTTGGTCAGAGATATGATGCTTTCTTTACAGAAATACCAGTTAATGAAATTAAAATCCATAAAACAACTGTTAAAGAAGAATTAGGAAATATGAGAGGGAAATTGTATATTAAACAATATCCGGCGGGTAAAGCCAATGTAAATACGATATTAGCGCATATAGATAAATGCCGTGGCCAAGGTATTGAACCTGACCTTATCGTGTTAGATTACGCAGACCTTTTATACACTAAAAATGGAAAAGAAAAACGAGATCGATTAGATGATATCTATACTTCATTAAGAGGTATGGCTACTGAATTAAAAATCCCAATTTGGACAGCATCTCAAAGCAATAGATCAGCAGCTCGAGATAATATCATTCAAGGAGACCAAATCGCTGAAAGTTATTCTAAAATTATGATTTCAGACTTTGCCCTTTCACTATCAAGAAAAACAGAAGATAAAGAAAACGGTACAGGAAGATTTCACGTTATGAAAAACAGATATGGAGCTGATGGTTTAACATTTAATGCGCTTATGGACACATCTACCGGAAAAATCGATTTTACCAATCGTATAAATAATGAAGAAACCAACAGTCCTGACGGAGCTGGCTTTACAGGAAATGAAAGAAGAAATCTCCAAAGGGCTGCTGAAAATATTTTTAACTTTTAACAGTATATACTGTATTTATCACTACACTAATAAAAAATTTAAAGTAAAATGGCAAAGAAGGACCTGAAAGAAGAACGAATTGTTTACAAACCATTTGAATACCCCAAAGCTTTTGATTATTGGCTTAAACAGCAACAAGCGCATTGGATTCATACTGAAGTACCAATGATGAGTGATATTAATGATTGGAAACAAAACTTAACCGAGACGGAAAAAAATATAATTGGTTCTATCTTAAAGGGCTTTGCCCAAACTGAAACAGTAGTAAATGACTATTGGACAGGATTAGTTACAAAATGGTTTAGAAAACCAGAAATCATAGCGATGGCGACCACTTTTGGGGCTATGGAAACAATACACGCCGAAGCATATTCACTATTAAATGAAGAACTTGGACTTGATGACTTTTCAGAATTTCTCGAAGATGAAACTACAATGGCTAAGATTGAGAATCTTATGTCAGTTAGGGATAGTTTTAATGATCAAAAAGATTGGCACGAAATTGCCAAATCACTTGCTATATTCTCAGCTTTCACAGAAGGAGTTAACCTCTTTTCATCATTCGCCGTACTACTGTCTTTTAAATTGCGAAACAAGCTTAAGGGAGTGGGTCAAATTGTTGAATGGAGTATTAGGGATGAAAGCATGCACTCAGAAGCAGGATGTTGGCTATTTAGAACACTTATCAAGGAAAACCCTGAGCTCGACACTCCGGAGCTCAAAACAGCAATAACTGAAGCTGCACTTCTTTCATTACAACTTGAACTTGATTTTATTGATAAAGTTTATGAAATGGGCGATCTTGAAGGATGTTCTAAGGATGATCTAATCAGCTTTATTAAACATAGAGTTAACACAAAAATGGGTGATCTTGGCTACGAAGGTGTAGTTAATGGAATAGACCCAACAGCACTTAAAAGAATGAAGTGGTTTGATAGCCTTTCAGCTGGAAAACAACACACAGACTTTTTTGCAAATCGAGTAACAAACTACAGCAAGGGTCACTTGCAGTGGGACGAATCAATATTTTAAATTATGGACGGAAATTTAGTAGCAGATACAACCCACTGGGTTGCGGGGAAAGATTACCCTGAATGGATGGATGAAGTTGGCGTAGCAACTATTTCAAAAGG
>VMHT01101442.1_pt1 | contig 24520 bp, 27 predicted proteins | sample 4693611 | NCBI WGS metagenome assembly VMHT01 (sample SAMN12280063, study PRJNA550983) | marine metagenome | isolation source: seawater sampled from same location over 5 years 0.02-0.2 micron viral filtrate | place: USA: collected off the coast of southern California halfway between the port... ...
AGTTTTCTTGAAATAAGGGTTTGTCATTGTATTTGCCATTCCAGTTTTCGTCGTGCCGAACGTGCCACGATTATCGGGCTGATGAACCGCACAACCTTCACGCAATGCCCTGAGATTTTCAAGGTTCTTATCTTTATCGTAATCGTACTTCACAGCAACATAAGTTGAATAATCAGCAATCTCTTCTAGCAACTGACCCCGAGATCCATCATAGATGCGAATATTCTTTAAAAGAACAGAAGAACACTTGTCAAGTTGAAGGCGGGTCGGGGCTTTACCAGACGGCAATTTCAGTTGAACGTTAAAATCGAGATAAGTCTCACGACCGTCCATGTACTTGGTTGAAGGATCAAGGAAGATTTGAACCTTCTGTCCCGGCGAATAAGACAGACCATTCTCGGACGGAACAGATATTTTTGTTTCACCAACTCTCTCAGTAGTATCAGCAGACCAATAAGCAGACATATTTTATAATGTAGAATACATTATTAAATTAAATAAAAAAAAATCAAAAAAGTTTAATATCTCTTTTTGCCGGACTTCTTCTTCTTTTTTGAGTCAAAGATTTGCTTTTGATTGATTCTCTCTGGTTTAGCCGCTTCGATCACTTTATGCTGAAGCGGTTGTTTATATGCTTGAGTTTTTGGATTCAGTGGTTTCATGACAGTCGCTTTCGTTTTTTTTGGCATTATTGTTTTACTTTTATTTTAATTTTATTTTGATAATAAATAAAATATCCTTGTTATTATAAAATATGTCTCTCGTTATATGTTCCAATCAAGTTGCTGACGGGGAATCAGAACGTCAAAGAAACTCGATCTACAAGGCTTGGAGTTTTAGAAATCAACTTTCTTCAACTTACAAGATCCCAGCCAACGCCCAAGTCGCTTTACAGTCTGTCAAAGTCAATGTTGATGGTCGAATCGTTCTCTCTCGTCAAAATAATGTTATGTATCAATATTTTGGAAATAAACTAAGTCTTGATGGTATTAGCGACCCAAGTGCTACGCCAAAGAAACTTCAAATTGAAGATACTGTATATCATCCATTAAGGCTTCAATTCTTGAAATCAGATGAAGTGAGTAATGCTGTGAAAGAGTTTTCACTATCTGATTTTGCGAATCGATTCCGTGAGAGATTGAGCGAAACTGTATATCATCCCAATCTAAAGGAAAAAGTTTCAGTCGATTTGCTTCGCAATGCTTCTGGTCTTGATTTTCTCGGTTATAAGATCGGTTTTAGCCAGTGGGTAAATGGTTCAAATACCAATGCAAGTCTTGCGGTTGCGGAACAGAACTTTGCTGATTACGATCAATATTCTGATAGAAATGGTTCGGGTCTCTGGACTTGGACTCCAGCCCATAACAGACTACAGAGAAACGCTTCGGCTCATATTGGCTCTGTTGCTTCTGCGATACTACCAAGTGCCCCCTTATCTCTTAATGGCGGAACTCTTGAAGTCAATCTTTCTGGTGCTCAAGCGAATGTCAATACTTCTGGCAAACAAGTTCCTTGGGCTGTTGGTCTATCGAGATATATCGGTCAAACCACTGACGGCGTATATACACCATATTACTATTCAGATTTATTTGACGACGATATGAAAATCGATCAGACAGCATATATGGATTTTGGTTGTGCTAGAAATAAGGCGGGTCAATTAGTTGTCTTCTTTACGGCTTTTGATTCAGAGCCAGAAATAACAAGAAAATATGAATTGAAGTATTGGGAAAATACAAATGGATCATTCACCACTGATCGCTTGGAACTTGGAGATGGACTCTATGAAAAAGTTAAGTTTCATGCCAAGGGAGAGCAACTTCAACTTGAGATTTACAATGCCAAGGACGACGGCAAGGGAGCAGCGATTGGATGGCAAGTTGTCTGTAAGTTTATGGACGATACTTCAGCAAATAAGATACGACAATTTCCACCAGTACATCAATCATGCTGGTGTCTTCATCCAGTTCTTCAGATTGGGTCAAACGCAAGCAACGCTTCCGGCAAAATGAATGTCGGTCATTTGAAAACTCCACCTTTAACAACTTATGACGTTAAGAAGAAAAATCAATCTGGTTGGTGGGAAACGCTCGAACTTCTTGGGCGTACTACTTGGTGTCGTGATGTTGAAGCAAGAAAGGTTCTTCAGCCGACTAATATAGAAACTTGCGATCAAGGCGGTCTCAATGCTTCTGGCTTCAATGGTTCTCTTTCAAATGTTCTGATTGTTGATCCATCAGATATCTATAAGCCAACCTTTGGAGCGAATGCCAAGGATATTCTTGGATTCAGTTCTGCTGTGATTGACACGCCCAATGTTGGATTTGGAACAAATCTCCCAAGAGAGTTTCAGTCTAACACAGCCCCAAATCTTGAAAGTTCTCAAGCAATGTTTGTAAGATTAGATGGAATGAATCAAAGAGTTCTCAATGCTCTCACAGGAAATCGATCGCAGATCATCGGTCATTTACCAAGGTTTGATTCTGGACAGAGTACGGGACGGCTATATTTCGAACCAAAGAATTTTGTTTGGATCGACATGGATAATCCCAGCGAGATATCAGTATCCGATTTCAATGTTTCATTCTGTTATTCAAACGAACAATTTGCCACTATCTTGACGGGTCAATCAATTGTCGTTTTATACTTCAGGAAAAAGCCAAAGGAATTAATGGATTAAATGTTTAATTTTTATTCTTTGTTTTTTAATATTTTTTAGTTTTTTTTTATAATTTATAGAAATAATTTCTCTATATTATTATAAAATGAGTAATAAAAACGCCCCAAAGGTTCAATTCAATTTTGTCGAAGAGCAAGGGGAAGATTCAATACCAGATCATCTCGGCGGTGATGCCAGTTCTGATGAAGACTTTGGGAGTTATGAAGAAGAGATATCAATGCCGACAGTTGTTGAGAAGCCCAAACCGTCAAGCGACGATATATTCGAAGCAAAGAAACAGATTGCTAAGGTAGTGGATGAAGTGAATGAAGTCGATGAAGTCGAAGAAGTCGCTGAAGTCGCTCCAGTGCAAGAAAGCACGGCGAAGAAGGAAAAGCCAAAGAAAGAGAAGAAGCCACGTAAGCCCATGACTGAAGAACACAAAGCCAAGTTGGCTTTAGCAAGAGAGAAGGCAATGGCTGTGAGAAAAGCAAAGGCTTTAGAAAAGAAGCAAATGAAAGAGATTGAGAAGGAAACTAATAATTTAAGAAAAAAGAAGAAAATGAAAGAGTTTGAACAATTGAAGACTGAAGTGAATGAAGATATTCCGCCACAGCAAAAGACTGTCGTTAATAATACCGGTTCTACTTTTACAAAAAAGGATCTGGAAGAAGCCCAACTTGAAGCCATAAGGAAATATGAGATCTTGAGAAAGGCAAGGAAGGAAGAGAAGAAGAAGCAACAAGCGATCGACAATCAAAAGAAAGAGATAATGAATAAGATCAATCCACCACCCAGAAGATATCGAGACGGAACTAATCGATGGGATATGTGTTATTAAAATCTTTTCAATAATATAATGAAACTAAAATGCTGTGGATATTATTTGATCGTATGGTTTTTCAAATCAAAAAGGACAAGGAAAAGAAAGAAAAAACGTAAGCATGTCAATCATTGACCCATGTCAATATTGACCCACTAAATTAAGATTAAGTTTAAAAACAATAATTATTATATTGATAAAGAATATAATGAAAAAGCATTGTTTAGTTTTTGGCAATGGAAGATCAATCAAAGGTTTTGATTTTCGATCAATTAATAAAAATAAGTATCAGTGGATTGGTTGCTGTTTAGCCTTTCGGCATTGGGATCAGATCGATTGCTATCCAGATATCTATGTCAATGTTGATAAGGTTGTATGCAAGAATCCTGAAGTCATTGAGTTTGTAAAGCAAAAGAAATGTAAGGTATATTTATTAAGCAAAGCGATTCTTGAGAAGGTTGATTTATCACATAGAGATGATATTATTTATATCGAAGAAATAATGATGGATTGCCTTTCGATTTTCAAGTATGCCAGAAATTACTGTTCCGGATCTGCTGCTGTTCTCTTGGGTCTTGATCTCTTTGAAACAATTGAGATTGCTGGATTCGATTGCGATTACGTTGAGATCTTACCGGAATGCGAAGAACTTCAAGACGGTACATTAAGAATTAAAACAACACCAGTCGATAACCCAAACTATTTTTTCGATGATTATCAAAGGAAAGGAGATATATATAATGTACCAAATGGAAAAAGAGTTCATCTGAGATCATGGGAAGAATTAAGTGAAATCAATCGTCATTTAAGTTTTATGTATCCAGATCGACGAACAACAATTACAAATTATAATGATAAGAAATCTATCTCTCAATATATCAAAACAAAATCCTTAAAATATTTACCATGTCAATCATTGACCCATGTCAATAATGACCCATCCAAAAAACAGACTATTGCTTTTTGTGTGCCAACAACTTCAAATATGATGAATTGGGGATCGCTCGAAGAAACTCATTTATATACAATCTTATTGCCTTCGATTTATAATCTAACATCTGATTTTAATATTGAACTTTATCTCGGTTATGATCATGATGATAATCTATTTTCAAAAATTGATTTGCCAAAGAGTTATAAAGATATCCAAATGAATTGGATTCCATTTGAAGGCTGTAAGGGAAACCCATGCAAGATCTGGACTGATCTATCGAAGCGAGCAATCGACGACGGCATTGAATATCTTCAAATCGGTGGCGATGATATTATGTACGACGGACGAAAGGAATGGCTTGGCAAGTTTATTAAACTTCTCAAGAAGAATAACAATATCGGATACTCTGCTGGATATTCAAATAATGATCGAATCCCAACTCAATTCTTATTACACAAAAAACACTTTGAATGTTTCGGCTGGATTTATCCGCCACAAATACATAACTGGTTCTGCGACGATTTCCTTTTTGGATTATATAAAGGAAAGGGTAATTGGTGTAAAGAATACCATCATTCGAACATGGGCGGTGAGCCAAGATATAAGCCAAAGAATGATATGAAACTTTGCGAATTGTTAATCAAAAGACATCGCAAGAAATTATCAAGTTTGAATTAAATAAATAAAATATTATATATATAAATGAACAGTACATTGGCGGGACATTCCGTAAAAAAAAGAGATAAGGCTAATGATATATTTATTACACCAATCGAACTCGCAAAAAAACACATTGATTTAATAGAATATCAAGACAGTGATATTTGGTATGACCCCTTTAAGAACTCGGGGAATTATTATAATCAATACCCCAACGATCATAAAGTTTGGTCAGAAATATTGGAAGGAGAAGATTTCTTTGATTTTGATATGGGGGTTGATATTATTTGTAGCAACCCACCTTATTCTATGATGGATAAAGTTATTAAAAAAAGTATAGAATTAAAACCGCATACAATATCATATTTAATTGGGCAAAATAATTTAACAGCAAAAAGAATTGAAACATTCAACAAGGCTGGGTATGGATTATATAAGTGTGTCATGTTGAAAGTGTGGGATTGGTTTGGTCTATCTTATATTGTTTATTTTAAAAAGGGTTCAGATAACGTCATTGATATAGATAGAACCATTTATTATACTAAAAAAGATTAAACAAATAAAATATTACTTATTATAAATGTTGAATGTTTTAGAATTATTCTCCGGAACTAAATCAGTTGGCAAGGTATGTGATCAATTGGGTTATAACTCTGTTTCCGTGGATCTATTACTTCCAGCGGATCATCAGATCGATATCATGGATTTCGATTATAAACAATATCCCAAAGATACTTTTGATATTATCTGGGCTTCACCCCCTTGTACTAATTATACACCTTTAAAAGATTGTAATTTGGGGAGAAAGGTTCGGGGTCAAATATATACAAAAGAAATAAGAGAAAAAGAAATGGAAGAAGACGATCAATTAGTTTTAAAAACTCTCGAGATAATTGATTATTTCGATTGTTATTATTGGTTCATCGAAAACCCAGCAAGTTCAAGAATGAAAGACAGAGATTTTATGAAAGATAAACCGAATTATGTTGTTGATTATTGTATGTACTCAGATTGGGGATATCAAAAGCGAACTCGTATTTTTACTAATAAAAAAGATTGGGATAATAAACTATGCGACAAACAATGCGGAAATATGAAAGACGGCAGACATGTTTTAACTTGTGATAAAGGATATGATAAAAGACTAAATAAAAACTTGAATAAAGGAGTTCAATCTCGACTTGATCGATACAGAATACCAGAAGAACTTATTTTAAGTTTATTTTTAGATTAAAAAATATATTCTTTATCAATATAAATCATGCCAAAGAAATGCCCAAAAGGTCATAAGGTTTGCCGATGTGATCAGAAGAAGAAGAAAGCATTGCCAAAAGTTTTGAAAGTTAAAGATGAAGACCCAAATGAGAAGTTTGATGATATTCACGAACACCTTCCACAAATGCCAAGCCTTTGCTTAATCATTGGAAGCGTAAGGAGTGGCAAGTCAAATCTATTAGTCAATTTTTTCTGTAATGAAGATTTCTATAAAGATAAGTTTGATATCGTGAAGTTTATTTCATCGACCCTTCATACAGATAACAAGGGAAAGATATTATCGAAACATTTTGATTGTGAAGATCATTATGAAGACAGTATGATCGAAGGGATTAAACAATCTCAAGGATCATATGAGAAAGAAGATCGACCAACTTTTGCATTGGTTATGGACGATATTTTGACAAAAGATTTTAAGAAGTCGAATCAAGTTTCATTCTTTTCAACGAGATTCCGTCATTACATTGATTTTTATATTATAGCAGTACAGTCATTCCGTGCTGTATCTGGAATGATTCGAAACAACGCCACGGACGTGATTATTCACAAACAGCAAAATACAAAAGAACTTCAAAAGATCGCAGAAGAGTATGGAGATATGGTTGGCGGTCAAGATAACTTTATGAAACTTTATGAAGAAGCGATGAAAGATAGATATTCATTTTTATATTTGAAACTTAGCGAAAATCCAGCCCATGCTTATATTCGATTTGAGAAGCAGATCTATCCAACAAGAGAAAGCGATGAAGCAGAAGAATTAGAATTAGACTAATTTTATTTTTTTTGATATTATTTTTTAATCTTCATATACAATATAAATATGAATGATCTGTATGGAACTTCGGCTCAAGCGATCTCAATGGGGAACGCACGAACTCAGCAGGTAAGAGATTTAAATGACAAGATAAGGCAACACAATAGTGATGTAGCCGATAAGATTCAAGGTTTGAGAGATCAAGAGAAATCGAATGCAACTATGCTTGATATTGAAAGAACTGGTAAAGAACTTTGGGCGGGTGCTGGAATGCCAAACAAAGTCAAGGCTTACCAAGATTGGAAGGCGAAGCGTCAAGCAAGCAACCCAGTTGAAAACTCAAATAAAAATCTGGGGACTGCGGCTGAAGAAGGAGATCCCATGAGACAAGCAATGGGAGAAAATCAGTTAAGAGACCAAGCAGGAGAACCCCCAAGGGCTGAAGGATCTCCGGCTGGTGCGGCTCATGATGAAGAAACGGCATTGGTATCAGAAGGATCTGAATCTAAATTAGCAAAGGGAATACCGGGGGCTGCTGAAATGACTGAAGATGGTCTATCGAAACTTGGCAAGTATGCTGGCGTTGCTGGTGGATTGGCTCAAGGTACAATGGATATCATGGAAGATTTCAAAGGTGGAACGTTTCATTTGGCTGGTGATAATGCCGAACATAAGATCGGTGGTGTATTAAATCTTGCGGGTTCGATTGCTGATGTGGGCGGTGCTGTTTATCCACCGTTGGCATTAGTTGGTGGAGCATTAGATTTAGCGTCTGGTGCTGTGAATGAGATCGGTGATCTAGTGAGTGAAGACAAGCAATCTGATGATTTGAAACAAAGACAACAGCAAGAAACAGTAAAAGAAGTTTCCGCTCCAGAACAAGAAACGATCGCAACTGGAAGGGTTCAATAATTTAAAAATCGCTTTTTTTAAACAAATAACAAAACTTCGATAATTTTAATTTTTTATATTTCTCTCTTCATAATTAGAGAACAAAACTCTTTTTTATTTTGTATGTCAATGACTGACCCATGTCAATATTGACATAAATCACTTAAAAAGATATTAATATATCTAACTAAGTATAAATAACAATGAACTCAATCTTTGTCCCAAAATCAATCGATCATCCAAACATTAACGACGATGAAATCAAAGCCTTTTACTCGCTTCACCCTGTGAATGCTTCGAATGAAGATTATGATTTCACAAAACAATTCGATGGAATGCTTGCTGAATATATGGAACTTCAAACATTCAAGACACCGAATGCGAAGCGGTGTTTCAAGAAGCAACTAAAGAAAATGATTCTGGTTGATAAGCCAAAGAACTCAAAGAAATACAGTCATTTCCTTTCATGGAGATTGAAGCAGATCAATCTTCACAAATCAAAACAGCGTGATATCGAGAATACAGATCTCTTGGAGAAATACAATAAACTTCTTCAAGAGAATAATGAACTAAAAGAAAAACTAAAGAAATATGAAAGTGAGTCAGTCATTGACCCAGTCAAAGAAAAAGAAGTTCCATACGAAGACAGAGAAATTGATAGCGACAGCGATGACAGCGATGACGAAGACTTTTCATCTGATGAAGAAGAAGAAATCGAAGATCCGGTAGAGCCAAAGCAGAAACTTCAACAAGTGATCGATAACATGAAGTCGCCACCAGTTAAACCACCCACAGAGCCATTGGTTGATTTTTCAATCGATTCAAAGCATATTACAGAAGAAGAATACAAAGCCATGGAAACAGATGAAAAAAGAGTTGAAATATATTGGGTAAAGATCGATGAATGCATTGAACAGATTGAAAAGTTCTTCATCAGTACCTGTAATCGTGATAAAGAAAAGATCGTAAAATTAGTTGATATATTTGATGAGTGGTTTCAGGAAGAGTTCTCGAATATTGATGAAGCAATCGAGTATGACGATGTCAATATGGATCGACTTGAAACACGTCCATATGATATACTAAGATATAATTTGAGTCATGAAGCGAAGTAATTCTTAATGTTTTCGTATGCTTCTTGAATCTTAATAAAAAATGAACTATCTCCGCCCTTATCTGGATGATGTTTCAAGATTAATTTTCGATATTGTTTTTTAAAGTCTTCTTCTGATGAAGATTTCTTTATTTTAAATATGGGATCAATATCGTTTGACCTTTGACCGCACGCCGACCGGTGTGGCTCTTGAAAAAAATACTTTCCATTCATGAAATCTTTTTTGAATTGTTCCTTTCTTTCACTTTCCCTTTGGCTCCAAGATTTCTCACGATAATATTCATTACGATCTCTTCTTTCTTTTTCTTTCATCGCATCAGCATGGTACGGCATCCTGCGTCTCGTGCGTGGCTCAGTTGCTCTTGAACATTGTTCGCTATAATCAAAAGAAAGTGGATATGGATCAGCCCCACCTTTTCCCATTCTATTGATTATCGAATATTTTATTTTGAATCAAAAAACGAAATCTTAAAAAAATATCTTTGATATATTAAATCAAAAATTATGCGTATGGAAATAAAATCCGGAACGGCTAAGCACAAAAAGTGGAAAGCGATTTTCTATGACGACGAAGGTAAGAAGATACGCACATCACAATTCGGCGATAACCGATATCAAGACTATACGCAGCACAAAGACAAAAAACGAAGAGATAAATACAGAGATCGTCATAGAAAAGATCTGGCTTCTGGTGATTACATGAAGCCGGGGTTTTTAAGTTTCTACATTCTATGGGGAGAATCAACATCTTTGAAAAGTAATATTAATGCTTATAAAAAAAAGTTTAAGTTAAAATAATATATTTTAAATATTATATAGTGTATAAATAAATGAACGATCATACTGACCTTCAAGTGATTGAATGCAATCGATTACATAGTGAAGAAGCCAAATCAAGAAATAATGAGAACTTCGCTCTTTGGACTAATAATCTTCAAGACATAGTTCATTTGGAACCCGGTGATAAAGTTTCAGTACATGGAGCAATGGTATCAGAACGTGGTGCGGGTCAAAGTTCTTCAATCGAAATCAAAGGAGAGAGTCTTGGTTTTAAAAAAGAGTTCGACCATATTGTAGCAACTCCCCAGCATATTGCTGGTTCAAATGCTTCAGAGATGATCGTGGGTGCTGATATAATTGAAGCCGTATTCACACGCACGTCAAAAGAAATAAGAGACGATGAAGGTAATTTTTTAATGTCTTATTATGTGCCAGCCAATGGAAAAAACTATATTGATCTCCCACGAAGATTTTGGCTCGACGAATCCGAATCAGCAAAATTCACTGGAACAGATAAGCAAGCAGTTGGAATGTCATTGTCTGACCCATTCAATCAAAGAGATACTGAAAATACAGCAAAGGTAGATAAGTATGCTTTCTATGACGATTTTTATCAGATATATACTGGGGCAGCCAATAAAGAAAAGTTAAGCAAATTGAAAAAGGATAATTCGAGATATACGATCATGATGGCAGAAAAAACATACTTTTCTGCGTCTGCTGCTTCAGCCAATAAATCTTCAATGCCCCCCCAGTATTTGAGAGAACCCGAATATCAGACATATTATCCATATCGTGAATTAAAAACCGTTAGCGTTCCTTTTGGATTCAATTCACCAGAATACATCGCAACCGAGATCACTCGACAACTTCAATCTGTTGTTTCTCAAAAAGTTTTCTCAGCGAGAGACGCTCAAGACGAAGATACAGATAATAAAGATTTGCCGGGATTTCCAATACCAATCACAAGAACCACAGAGACAGAAACATATAAACCTTTCAATGTTGCTTCAACAACTCATGAGTATCCTTCTGCTAGTGGGGTAAGTAAATTTATCAATGCTTCAACCAATCTTGACGATGGCTATGATTATCTTAAACAATATCATATTGTTGGATGTAAGAGACCCGAACTTTATGAAACTGGTCGAACAATCAATCGAACTTCCGGTCAAGTAATCAATCTAACACGTGGCTCTCATATTATTTCAGCAACAAACGGATCTGCTTATATAACTTGTCTTGATTATGACAATAAAGCAGTCTTGGATGATTTTAGAAACTTTATTCTCGCACAAGAGAAATACCCAGAAATCTGGAATATCTTCTCAGATAAAAGAACACCTTATAATGCTTCTGATACGATCGAAAATTCACGTTGGTGTCATATCAACAGATATAAGAATGCTTCAATGACACTTTACACTGGTGCCGACGCAACAACAATATTTGATACGGCAACTCTCGGCTGGGGTGGTTATAAAGACTTTTCATGGAATAATGCGAGTATCGGAGCGGGTAAGTTTATTAAACAATGCAATTCTGTAATTTTACCTTTTGAATATGATCCGAGTCAAAAAGATACATATTATGAGAGACCAGATGAAAGCCTTGGTGAAAGAACTTATGGCTGTTTTGGTCGCAATGCTTCGGGTAAGATCATTATTTATGGTACAAAACATAATGGCGTTGGTTCAAACCTTTTAACTCTTTTGATAAGTGGTAGTGGAGCAACCGCAATTGAAGCAAATCGAAAGATTGGTTTCGATCAGCATTTTACGGCACCGGGTATGAATTACGTTTTGCCGTGTAATGGATATGCTGGCGTTAATGCTTGGACTAATACTGACCAATATGCTGATAGCCAACTGACCAATGGATATGAAAAGTTCGGTGCTTCTCCTTATTCCATCAATCCACTAAACAAATACAGAGTTAATCAGTTATATTTGGGGGCGAATGCTCCAAGGTTAAACTATGACGGAACTCATTTCACAATATCTGATTTACATACAGCCCAAAACTCTGGTAATGATAATGCGGCTGGAAACCCGTTTGAGACCGACGTTTCAAGAGACGCAAATTCAGAAAGCGACGTGGTTTATGTGATGAACCCAAGAGAACAATATAATGATTTGACAACCGCAAGAAAGCCATATATTCGAAAACCAGTAGCCCAAACGACGGCGAAATTGGAAGCGAGTTATATGAATACCAATCTTGAACCATGGCGGATCTATGATAGTTTAACGGGTGTTATGATTGAAGACTTTGGTTTAACAGAACAAGAATGGAAAGGAACTCTTTGGGAACTTTTGGGATTTTCATACAAACAATTTCATTCAACTCAAAATACTCGATTGTCTTATGTGAGTTATGATAACGCAAATGATTTATCGATCGTTGCAACCAATGCTGAAGTAAATGAAGGAGATACAAAGATTTATGTACAGAATCTTTATAAAACTCCGTTATTTACAAATATGTTGCCGATTGGTGGTCTATTCGATGACGATAGTAGCAATGGATTTTTAAGATATTACCCAGAAATCAAACAGAAAACTCAATCGATTCAAATCATTGCTGATAATTTACCAACAAGAATGATACGGGGTTATTATACAATCAGATCGAATCTTATCACTGATACGCCATTTATTGGCGGAAAGGTTAATAACACAACTATGCCGATCATTGGTGTTGTGGATAAAATCAATGGCGATGGTGATTTCTATTTTCAACAAGAAACGAGTCTGGTCTTCACAATAACAAAACCTTTAAGGCTTGCGTCATTGACTTGTTCGATTCATGATCCAGATGGATCTTATGCGAGAGTTTCAGAACAATCAACAATCTTATTCAAACTTGAGAAAGACAGAAAAATAACTTATAATGTGGCTCAAGAAATCATTCAAGAACAACAACAAAAATAATTTCTTTTTTATTTAATAACAAAAATTAAAATATTCTTATAATTATAAAATGATCTCACAAGTAAAATATCAGCAGATTGGTTTGCTACTTAAAGAAGCGGGAAGAAGCGACATCAAGATTCACATTGCTGAAGTTTGGGAAGATTGGGTCGATGAAGAAAAAACGATTCAAAGTGTTTTTGATAAATTATTAATTTTATATCCCGAAAAAAAAATCTTTGTTAATGCTATACAGAATGCCGACGATGACAACTGGGACGATCTCTTTGACTAAAACTTTTGAATTAGACGAAGATACATGGGAAGAAATCAATTCGATCTTAGCCAAGAACGGGAGACCGGATTTGATTGAAGTATTAAAAGCAAGTAATGACGATGATTATGTACCAACGGCAAAAGATAAGAAAATTAAAGAATATTATGAATATTATCAAGGGACTGAAGAAGATAGAGAAGAATACGATCAATCAGATGTCTTGGTTGATTCGAAAGGATTTTGGTCTTTAAAGTAATTATTTTGAAGAAGTAATTCACAGCGTTCAGGATATTTCTCTTGAAACTTTTTAACATCATTTTTTCTTTGATAATAATGAAACGAGCATTTTGCTTGATGTAATGCTTTATTATTTTCATATTGTTCCTTTCTTTTTTCTTTATTATTATGGTAATAAGTCTTTGCTCTATCTCGATTGCTTTGCATGAACTCGGGATTTTCTTTTCTCTTTTGATAAATCGCTTTATCTTTTTCTCTTTGAGATTTATAAACCTTTAGAATGTGATTAATTTGTTCGTCAGAATATTGCGACATTATCTATATATTCATATAGATAATTATTATTTAAGTATTGAACGAACTAAATCGATCATTTCGTCTGAAAGATCAATTGGCAATTGATTGTCTGGTTTAGCAAATTGAAGTTTATTTACTGTATTTTCACCATGTTGAAGACAGCACATAACTTGCCTTATGTCAGTGATTGACACGTTTCTCTCATGTCCGGTGAAAATATTAGCCCCTTCACCTTGAGAACTATTCTCAAATCCGCAACTAGCCTTGTACCATTTTTTCGACATCATGAGCGTGGCTTCATGAATTAATTTCTTTGTGTCTCCGCAATCGATTGCATGGATATTGAAATCACGATCAGACATACAGAATAACATCTTATCTGATCCAACGCAACCGACTTTATTCTGTTTCAAAGTATGATAAGAATAATCGATATAAGTTGGGAAATAAATGTCATCATCGTCCATGAAGCAACATATCTTTGATTTTGATCTTTTAATTAAATCATCTCTTTTCTTGCCGATTGTTCTCCTTGGCTTATTAGTAATGTAATCGAGTTTCATCGGTGAAATAAGTTCCTTAAACTCTGGTATATCTTTAATGAACTTGTCTGTCCCATCGTCGTCGATAATTATTGTTAGCAAATTGTGGGGATAAGTCTGGGATTTCAAGTTCATTAAAAATAAAGGCAAAAACTTGTGTCGATTGTAAGTCGGCACTAAAATGGAAATCGCTTCTTTATTCATTATATCTATTACAAATATAATATTTTTATACTTTAAACGAAATTAATAAAACCAACCTTTCTGGACTTTCTCATATTCTCCTTCTATTTGTTTTTCTTTCTCTTCTTTGATTTGTTCTCTGGCTTCAAGTTTTCGCATATAATTCTTGATATGTATTATCTCGACCTTTAACTCAGTCAATTCATCCTTGATCTGCTCGATTGGTTTTCTTCCTTCAAGAGTCTTATCTAATTGTTGTACAACATGACGAGAAAAAGGATTATCACTCATTTTTAATATATCAAAGATTTTAATAGCCAATGCAAAAAAATAATTACTTATTAAATGTTTCATATATTTATATCAGATAAATTAAATGACAAATAAAGAAAACTTTAATGTAAAATATAAGCAGAAGAAGTCGCAAGCGAACTCAAAGAAAGATATGTCAAGATTGACCGGAATCCCAATGAGAATCTTAGATCAAGTTTATGATCGTGGGGTTGGAGCAAGGAAATCGAATCCAAGTTCAGTGAGATCGGCTACTACTGGGAAGAAGATTGGCGGTCAATCATTAAAGGGTAAGATGTCCGCCGAGCAATGGGCTTTCAGTAGATTGTACTCATTTTTGATGAAGCAACCCGGTACATGGGGTAAGGCTGATAAGGACTTGGCTGACAAAGTAAAAAAATTAAAAATTAAGGGCTATCAAAGATAATATCTTAATAAATAAATGTCTGAAAGCGACGAAGGACAACTTCAAGATTATAGTGTTGATCAATTGGCTGGGGCAATCGTGTTAGTTCTTGGTGCTGTTGCGTCTTTGCTTCTTGTTGTGTGGCAATCAAAATGCCATTGTAAGGTCAATTTATGTTATATCTTTCAATGTGAAAGAAGACCACCAAATGAAGAAGAATTAAAAACATTAAAAGACCAAGCAAAAAAACTGAAACAATTAAAAGATAAAGATAAAAAAGATAAAAAAGATAATGACCCAGAAGACCCGAAACCTTTATCTCGACAGAGTTCTACGGTTTCAACACAATCAGAACCATCAGAACCAGAGCCGGAACCAGAACTATTGCCCCCAGCGAGTCAATAATGACATGGGTCAATGATTGACATCAATCAAAATAAACTATAATGGGATTTTCTTTAGTTGCTCTTTTGATTGTCATGATATATAATATTTTATTACCCTTGAGATTTTTTTTCTCATCTAGATCTTTTTGAACTTGTGGAGAAATCAAGGGATTGAATCTTCGACCAGAAGCCTTGATATCTTCATTCATCAAACGGCAACAACGTCGAACCGAAGGGATATCTCCAAACTGTTTAATGAAATCTACGTCGTCTATCAAGTCTTGATACGTTTTATATTTTGTATGACTTAGATCATAATTATTTTTACAATAGTTGATGATATATTTACAAATCAACATAACATTGTTTTTCTCTTTAATACTCAATATTTTCTTGGGATTCTTATTTTCAAGGAATGCAATCAATTGAGTTTTATTTTCAATCTTATAGAAGTTGTTATCGATCTCAAACTTTGTACCAATATGGCTCAATAATTTATCATGAATATTCTTCTTATTGTCTTGATGCGAGAAATGAATATCAAGATTCAGATGATTTATCAAATCGATTAGATCTGTTTTAGAATGCGATTTGTGAATAATCATTATATCAATACACAACATTTTTTATTTAATTGTTTAACGCAATTTAAATCTCGCATCTATTATAAAGTATGCCTTACAAAAGTGGAAAATTGAAGGGACAACTCACGACTGCTGAGATACGCAAACTTGTTCGAGCCCATAACAAACTATCAAAGATAACAATTCCGCCGAAATCTGATAGAGATACTATCATAAGTATTATTTCGAAATCTGGCTTTAGAGTTAATCATGATCAACAGCGACTCGAGCAAACCAGTAAAAAAGATATTACTCTTGATAAAGCAAAAGAAGCAACAAAGGTTGTGCCAAAGACGGCTCAACAGAAACAGCAAGCAAAAGACAAGAAAGATAAGAAACAGAAGGCGGTGAAAGATAGAGAAGGTGAATTGATTAAGGCTGGGGCAATAATCGGCAAAGCACGAGCAAAGGCTCAAATAAAGAAAGATAAGCCAAAGCCAAAGCCCAAGACTGCATCGATTGGTACAGGAACTGATCCAGAGCCAGAGCCAGCAAAGAAGCCAGCAAAGAAGCCAGCAAAGAAAGTTGATAAAGGTTTCAAGGTTGAAAGATTTGAAAGAACTCAAAGGCTGAATAAATTAGCAGATGAAATGAAAGTGGGTAAAATAGATCCTTTTAAAGTTTTGGGAATCAAGGCAAGAGATGAAACTCCGGAACTTGTTAAAAAGACATGTAAAACATTGAGATTGAAAGAACATCCAGATAAAGGCGGAGATCCCAAGAAGTTCGATATAATCCAGAGCGTTTGTAGAATATTACTCGATACTCAAACCATTACAAAGAAATCGGGAAACTAAAGGGAAAGGATCAGCCCGCAAAGAAATCCGTGTCAATGAAAGACATATTTGAAGAACTCAAGGCAAACGCCACGACTCCAGAATCTTATGACTTCGTCCCTTATGAAGGTCTATCGACTTTCTCGACTATGCTTTACACTGAAATATTGAGAAGAAATAAAAATGATTGTTCTATCGATTGGGCGATGATTGAAACTTTCAAAACATTGCGAACGCCGACTACTATTCTGAAAAATAATTCAGAAGAAATCGCTGTTGAGATATTAAGATGTTATATGAAATCGAAGGGAGAAAAGATCGTTGCGATTCCCATAAGCATCAAAAGTAAAAAGAAAAACATGGGAGAGCATGAATATCATGCGAATGTTTTGCTATTTAATACAAAATTAATGACAGCAGAACATTATGAACCCCACGGAGCGAGAGACTATACTGATGAATATGTAGAACTTAATTTGAAAAGTGGGATCGCAGCGATCAATGAATCGATATCTAAATTGATGAAACAATGGAAAGATAAAGGAGAATTGAAAGTACAAGAAAAAACATTCAAAGGTCTTGATGTTATAACTAAAGATATCACGATAACCGGAAAACCACCGAAACAGTTTGCTGTTAAAAAGAGATTATTCAAATATATGACACCGATCGAAGTTTGTCCTTCTCCCCAATCTTTTAAGGATTTCATTGGATGGCAGAAGGAATATGACACTGGTCAAAACACAAGTATATTTGAAGGAGTTAAAATCTCAGAAACGGGGGGATATTGTTCGGCATGGTCTATGTTTATTTTAGACATGAGATTACAACAATTAGATAAACCAGCCCCAGAAACTTCGGCGGAGTTTGGTAAATATCTAAAAGAGTTCAGAGACAATTTAGATCGTAAAGAAGATTTCGTTATTTTAATACGTGGTTATGTGAAACAAGTATTTGAAGCGGTGAAGAAACTTGTCGCTGAAGGTAAGTTTAGTTTAAAAGATTTTGGTATATATTATGGATACCAGCAATTTGATGATAGAGACAAAATGACGGAAGAGAAGTCGCAGGAGTTATTTGGAATGTCAAAGAAAGAAGTCGCAGACATATGGTTCAAGGTATTGATGGCAATGGAAGAATATTCAAGAGATTATCTTACCAAGAATGTTCGAAAGGATTATAAAACAACTACGAAGTCCGTTTTCGATTGATCTTCTTTCTTGGCATAATTAAAAGAACTTCTTCGGGTTTGAATTGTTTCAACTTCACAAGAGACAACATGCAAGCGAGAAACATTCTTAGATCTCCTTCAGATATATCTTTCTTTTTTAACTTCTTCATATAGATCATCGTACAGTAATACTTGTAAGCAAGGGATTGCTGTCGAAGAGTTCGATTGTTCTCACGCATTGACTTTATCATGAGATTATCGGCGACTTTAAAATAATCGACGACATTCATTCGACCCAATGGATAGCCATGAATCAAAACATCATTGAAATATAAATTGAATGAGCCATGCTTGCCTTCAACGATCATTATATATACATTATTGATATATATTAATGTTTAAATGGTTGTAATCTAAGATTATGGGTCAATTATGGGTCATTAATCTAACTTTTATCGATTTATATGACTTAAAGACTAATTAATTTTAAAATTAGTGTCTCTTTAAGTGCTAAATAGCCATAATAATAGATTATTTATATGTTAATAATGACATAATAATAGATTACTGCGTTTAATTCGATATATTTAATATATTTAAAGATAGTATAGATAATAATACCATGACCCAATTTGACAAAGATTACAAACTTGGAAAATTATCCGAAGCCCGCTCGCTCCCACAGTTGAATGAGATATTTAAGACGCAACTCATACATGATCCTGAAACATTCGCCCACTTTGATTTTTATAATGAAGATATCATGGTTGAATTAAAGACTCGACCTTCTACTGAATGGACTGGGGAAGATATGAAACACACAGCACGATCCGGCAATGTAAGTTATTTAGATACTTTGTATTTCGATAGCCCAAAGATGGCATTCGCCTTTCAACACAATAAGAAATTGAGATTGAAAGGAAAGAAAGAAAAGAGATTCTTTATTGTTTGGAAATGCTCTGATGATTTTTTCTATTGGGAAATGAATTGGAATGGAGTTCCGGATAAGAGAGAAGATTATTATATCGAAGATCAAAACCGTGATTTCGGTCATGGCTATAAACAAGACAGAGCCGTCATCAATGTTTATGTTAATAAGATGAATCATGCATCCTTATTATAGACAAGATTCTGTGTCCCAACATCATGACCCATTACGTCAGCAAGTTCCTTTTGTTCTTTTGCTAAATCTCCAAACTTATCTGATACAACGATCTTACGCATCATCGTAGTCGAGATCGATTTATTAAGATATTTTTGAGAAGTCTTTATTAATAATTGAGATATGCCATTCCTTGAGATCGGCGTACCACGAGATGAAACAAATAGAACATCTCCCACTTTCTTATCTGTTGCCTTAATATACATCCTTAATATCTTGGAAGTTTCTGGATCAAGATCAATATTCTTTTCGCCGTATTTTTTTGAAGTCTTATACTCATTCAAAATCATGTTCAACTTGTTTTTATTTTTAACAAGAAAGTTTCCAGCCTTCTTGTCATCTTCAGTTAATTGATTATACTCTGTCTTCGATATGTATCTCATTCCACTTAGATCATTCCTTAAAGGATATTTAGATAGAAATGAAAACATTGTATAAACCGTCAGGAGTTCCTTTTCTTTTCCATTCAATGATTCCTTCTTCTTAAGATTTTTACTCTTGATTTCTTTGTCCATCGTGTCAATCATTGACATGATCTCTTTTAACTCAACGAAATTATTCTTTTGCTTCTCTGATATCTTTCCGCTTTGTTGTTCATCGACATATTTATCATTGAGTTTATCTCTAATCTTTTGATAATCTTCAATCAACTCACTATATTTCTCATCTTGATTCAACGCTAGTAATAGAATGATTATTGCATTGAGTGTATTCCTTTGACTCGTAAAATGTCGATCGCTTAACTTCTCCATGACTTTATTGGGATCAGATAAAAAATTAAAATTATCTGTCTCAAAGATCTTCTTCAATTTATTCAAATGAGTTTCATATTGCTTGATCGAGTTGGGTTTCAAATTGGGACGGCTCTCTTGGATTTTCTCAGTTATGTTATCAGAATTAATCTTCATATTTTATAAATATATCAAGATTATAATTTTAAATTAAAATAATAAAAAAAGATTAGTGTGTCATTAATTGACCCATGTCATTATTGACCCTTACGCATTGTAAATCTCAAACATACCATCTCGCAGAGTTGCCACACGAACATACTCGCAGAAGGATCGCATAAGGTCGATATCTGCCGGAAGATCAGCAGAAAGATGGAGATCAATGCCACGCTGACCGACACGTCCGTTCGTCAGTTTCGTTGCTAAATAACCAAACTTCGCATCAAGTTCAGTCTTCTGAGCATATCCCTGAAACTCATCAGTCGTTAGACCACCAGCCTTGCTCTCACCAGAGAACTCCTGACGAGTTAAGTACGGCACACCTTCAGCATGAGTGAATTGAGAAAATAGTCTCGACATGCTATCAACCGCCGTGGTGTATTCAAATCGATCATTGTACTTGACATTGTATCTCAGCGGAGCAGTTGTGCTGGGCTGGCCGGCTGCGTCATATAACTGACACAGAGCATTACAATCACCGAGAAGACTTGCTTCACCCTTGCTTGAATCAGACACAAGTGAGATAATTCTTGGCACAAGACGATTCGCCATACCAAGATTGCGTACAACACTTTGACGAACAGCCGTCTGTGTAGTCGAATGTTCGACCAGACGATAATCAACAAAAGAGAAGTTCATTTCCTTATTCTTCTCCTTGTATCGAGCCATTTCGTCTGTTGCTCCGTAATAAATATAATCAGCACAGAACTTGAGATCGTCTCTCACAATCTCACACGGCTGAGACGCAGTCTTTCCACTCTCGATCTGGATACGCTCTCCAACAGTCGGGAAGAAAGTTAATTCAATGTTGATCGGTTCGCTAATCATGTAAAGGGGCAACTGATGAACCTTAAGGAATGGGAAAAGATCAGATAAATCAATCTGGAGACTTGGTGCTTCTTCGGGCTTAGAAGCATCAGTCTGTAGCCAAGAAGGAACTTCAAATCCCGCAGCGTCAAACTTCTCAACATTAGTTGATAAACCATAGCCAGCACTCTCGAATCTAGATCCGTCAGTATAGACGAAATCGTGATTGACATATCGACCAGTCATGTATGTCTCTCTCTCTAACTGAACTTCATTCGCAATCATTGCTGATTTAACACTGTGAAGGTGTCGCCACGAATCAATCTCATTAATGGTCTTGTTTCCAATCTTTAGAACAGCCTTCTTGACAATCTGTCCGATCCCAACATGGGGCATGGGGAAATTGCTCTCATTGGTCGTCGCTTTAAGAGCAACAAATAACTTTGAATGCGAATGCAAGAAGCCCTTATTCTGTAGAGTAAATCGAACGAATCCATCAGTAGTCGATGAACCTTGATTGAAAACAACTGGCTCTAAAAGATCAGTCTCGACTTGCTGAACGTAATTCACTGGGATCTGTTCCAGCATAAGGAAATCGGGCATATCATCATCGGTCGCCCCCGGCAGTGGGGTCGCAGAAGATTTGGTGGGCGGTGGGGCATCCATGGGGCTCTCAGTGTCATCCATATTTTTATATTAATATGAAATAATAAAAAATATCAAATTAAAAAATCAAAAATTATTTATGTATAGATAATAATATCTTACTGCTGGATCTGGACTCCGTTGCGATTGTAGATAAGGCGAGACGCAGCCTTGATGAAGATATAAACACCGATGGGATTATCACTCTTTAACTCACTCTCAATGCTGACACCAAACTGCTCCATCGAGAAATCTTCGCCACCAGCAATGCCATACTTGACACCGAGACCCATGACCGATCCGCCTTCGGGAATATTCATGTACGAACTCTCGCTTGATACTCCAGTTGTCATCGCATAATCTCGGTTCATATTTGCTGGAGAAATAGAAAAGCGATCAGCACCATACGAAGGAACAACCGATTCAAATAATCCCTTGAGAATTGTGGGATCGGGCAACTGGGTCGCACTGTTGTCGGGATCTTCCGTGTTTGCGATAATATCAAAATCGGCTGGATATTTCTGACCGCCCTTCAAGAACTGAACTCGCTTGATCTTGGCTAGTGCCGTATCAGAAGAGCCGTCCCCAGAAGGATACGTAGTCGCCTGACCGTCTTGCGTTAGAGTGTTAATATTAGAGACTGGCATGAATGTCATAAAAGCGGACTGGACTTGGCGAAGAGCAAGAGAATACTGGATCTGTGCGTTGGTCGAATTGATCGAAGTATAGAGAGACGTGATCGTGTTGAAATCAAACGTTCCTTCCGGTGCTGGGGCTGCGTCTCCAGTATCCAATACTTCGCAAGTAAGTTTCAGATTGCTGAGTTCATAGTGTGCGTCCCCAATGCCCGTGGTAGAACCATTCACTTGATAGAAAACATTGCTATCTGGCTGAAGTAGCATCTCAACCTGAATGCCACCAAACGCATCTGGACGAAGATCAACCATATTACCAGACTGAACGAAACCGCAAGGAAGATGAGCGGAGAAAGAGTTCAACTGACCCGCAGTCGTGGGCGACTCCATAACAGACTTACGGAATGTCGTGGGATTGGGCTGAATCAAGCAAGTCTGCGAAAGAGCCGAAATCTGGTCTTGAAGGGACGAACTCAATGCAAGATATGTGTTAAGATACTTTGAATAATGACGGATCGTCTCGCAAATCATCTTCGATCGCTGACTGCGAATCGTAAGACTTTCAATAACATTGTAAATACCAAGGCGATTGTTCATGGTTAAGTGGTCGCCGTTGGTGATCGCAGTGGGGGTTGCGAGATTGTCCTTGTACGCCGAAAAATCGCCCACAATTCTGATTGAACGTGGATCGAGCATGGCATTCTGTGCTGAGATAGTAAAAGATAGAACGGGAAAACCATTCTTGAAAGAGATTTTGCCGTCGGCTGGGATATTGTCGGGGCGGATTTCGATATAGCGAGAACTCATATTTTATAATTAATATAATATAAAATATTGAAAACAAAAATAAATAAAAATAGTTTGGGTCTATTATTGACACGTCTTAGAAATTAGTGAATAACTTCAATGCTATCGGTCTTGAGAACCAGACGGCGAATATGGAATACAAAAGACTGAAATAACTTGCCGACCGTTGGGGGAGTGCTCGTAAGATAGCGAACATTCACAGCCAGATCCTTGCCCCTTAGATCCAGCACGCCATTCTGTCCGCCAGCCGAGAAACCACGACCAAAGATAAAATTGTTCCTGAACTCACTGAAGGACTTCGGGGATATCATAGAATTATCAAGAGTCTTCTCGAGTTCGTAGATATGGAACGCATCAATCGAGTTCTTGGTCGCAATCTTCTTTGTAGAGATCTCACGGCTGGGGACACGCTTGCCGTTAATCTGATACTGGATTGCCGAGAGTTCATCGCATACTCCAGTGTATGCCGAGCGAGTTGAAGCAAGGCAAGTATCTTCATAATCCTTTGAAGTTTCACAAGCATTCTTGTAGTTTGTACCAGCAATGACATAAGTTCCAGAACCAGAGATCTTCTGTGCTGAAGTATAGACAGAACTATCTTGCGGCACAACCAAAAGAGACTTAGCACGAGAATTGGAAGCAAAAATCTGGAAGGTTGCTTGGCGATCACTCGAAAGAATCGAATGCTTGTAATTCGTAAGAGAATGAATATCAAACTCAATCGCCTTACCTTCTCGAACCTTCTGGAGCATTCCGCTCTCATACTGCGGATCTAACTGAACTTGAGAAACAATCAGATTCACATTCGAAACCGTGTATGTTGCATCATAAGAAGACTGATCGGCAACAGCAGTCGAATAAAGAACATAGTTCGTATCAATCGCCACGCCAGTGGTATTGGAAGCATTCTGGAAGAATACTTGAATAAGACCGGCAGAAGCATTGGCTGAAGCAGAAAGATTGATTTGACTAATCGTTAGATCAACTCCACCATGAAATGTAGTCCCAGATCCATTGTTATCAGATCGACACAGTTTGAAAGTTTCACCCACTACAAATGGAAACTTAGCAACGCTCTCTTCTCCCTTGAGATTGTTTTCATACGCAACATAAATAGAAGTCGTTTCAGTGGTATTCGCCCAAGTATTAGCATTCGGCGATTCACGACCATTCAGCGAATGGAAGTGCGGGTTGAGACCCGTGCGACTATCACGCATAACACTATCTAACTGCTTGATCACGTCGCTTGCTTCAGCAAGATCAATCTCAATGTAAAGACCGTTCGTCATCATGACTGGGAAGATCGTATCAGAGTTCGCAAAGATGCCAGTATGAAGCGGAAGACAAACCTTCGCATTTAGCAAATCGCTATCTTTAAAGGTTGTCGATTGATTGCCCGAAGTTTTCTTGAAATAAGGGTTTGTCATTGTATTTGCCATTCCAGTTTTCGTCGTGCCGAACGTGCCACGATTATCGGGCTGATGAACCGCACAACCTTCACGCAATGCCCTGAGATTTTCAAG